>JABEBW010003289.1_pt1 | contig 72961 bp, 68 predicted proteins | sample 7245961 | NCBI WGS metagenome assembly JABEBW01 (sample SAMN14506364, study PRJNA622280) | hot springs metagenome | biome: hot spring [ENVO:00000051]|acidic hot spring [ENVO:00002120]; feature: spring [ENVO:00000027]|sediment [ENVO:00002007]; material: sediment environment [ENVO:01001048]...
TTTATCCTCTCCTTGAGGGGCATGCCTGGGTGAACCTTCATAACAGCCCTCTTCACTATGCCGACATCATATTCCTTTTCCCAGTTTTTGATGGACATGCCTTGACACGATCACTAGCCCCATCTACGCCTTTTAAACGCTATATTAAAAGTGCGGGCAGAAAAATGGAAGCACTTTTCATCAAACAAGCGGCGGGAAGCCCTCCTAACGACTGACCACCTACACAAAATTAAAAGTATTCGAAGAAGCTTATGGCAGCTGCTCTATGAGGTCTGGAAGGGCATCGAATTTGTCGGGATCGAGGTAAGCATCGGGCTTGATCTGATGGCTGGCCGAGGGATGCCCTATGAGTATAGCCTTCATACCGGCCCGCTTGGCGCCAACCACATCCGTATCATAGGTATCTCCAACGTAAACGACATCACCCCGCTCCTCCAAAAGCCCAAGCCTTGCAAGCGCCACGTCAAAGATCAGCGGATCCGGCTTCTTAAATCCCACCTCAGAGGAAAGCACTATGACGTCAAAAAGCCTGTGCAGCCCGTAAGTCCTTAGCTCAGGCCAAGTGAACGCGGCTTGGGCGTTCGATATAAGCGCAAGTGGCCTTCCCAGCTTCCCCAAAACCTCGCGAACGCCCTCTCTAAGCCCGAACCTTCTGATGCTTAAAGCCCTGAAGACAAGGCATGCCTCCTCTACAAACCTGCGCCTCGCCGATGAGCCCAGTATGGCTTCCATGACGTCCCTCACATCAGCCTCAGGGTACCGGAGGCCCATGCTGGCCTCTCTCTTAAGCCTCCTATCGAATTCTGCCCTGTAAGAGACAGCAAGCTTCTGTGGATCCACGTGAACCTCGTTAAGCTCTAGCCACCGCGAAAAAGTTTCAAAAAGCTTCTCGTCTTGCTCATCCGTCTCTATGAGGAAAAGCGTTCCGTAAGCGTCGAAAGCAATTGCCTTAGGCTTCATAGTTACATCAATCTCGTAAACGTGAGCCGCCCACCTTTTTAGTGGGCTCGCTCATTGGCAAGCGATGGCTGCGCACATAGCAGCCCGCGCGGACCTTAAGCGATCTCCGCGGGCTTGAGGCTAGGACGCGCCAGCCCATGCCTTGCGCATCAAGGCCGCCGGCAACTTAAACCAACCGTTAGCGGGCCGTAAGCCCGCACACAGACATTCTTATTTCGGTCCCTTTACATTACTTATATGATAGAACTTACTTCCGACGCGCTTTCATACGCGCAAGAGCATGGAGCCGAGTACGTGGAGGTAAGAGGTGAGACGACGGAGTTCTTGGACTTGATGGCGGAGGATCGCGGTGTCGTTCACTCAGTTGGAGGAATCTACAACGGAGTTGGAATAAGGACTTTCTACGGCTCTGGAAGGGGGTATTCCTCGACGTCATTCATCACTAAAACCTCGATTGAAAGAGCCGTTGAGGAATCCGTGAGAATGGCCAGGGCGTCAAACTTCAACGCCGTCAAGGTGAAGCCGATTGAGGGAAGGGTCGAAAACGTAAAGGCCCCAATGAAGCAAGACCCAAGGGAACTCGACAGCCAAGACAAGGTAAAGGAGGTACTGGCGCTGGCCAGAGCGGCATCAAAGGTGACGTCGGCAAAGCTGGTAAGGGTGCGTTATCTGGAGCTTTACGAGGACAGAACCCTTGCCACGAACTACGGCCTAAGGCTCAGAAGCATAAAGCCCTCGATACACGTGTCCATAGAGGCCTATGGCGAGGACTGGCAGCTCATATATGAGGATGGGTACGTCGGAGGATGGGAGGTGTTCAAGCAAATCAGGAAGGACGTGGACGATTTCTATGAGCAGCTTTCTTTCTCTCCCACCGATGCAGAGGCCGAGAGCGTCGTGCTTTCTCCAAGGGCTGCTTCGCATTTCATTATCGACGACGTCCTTCCCCAGTATGCCTTTCCCAACGAAGGCTCATATGACCGCTTCCCTTTACCGAACTTGGAGGTCTTAGATGATCCGACCCAGGAATCGGGCTATGGGTACATGCCCTTTGATGATGAGGGGGTGAAGGCCGAGCCCATACAGCTCGTGGCAAACGGCGAGGTCAGGCGCAGGCTTACCACGAGGGAGCTTGACGATTACGGAGGAAGAGCAAGAGCGCAGGACTTCATACACGAGCCTGGGCCTGCCAACAGCAATACAAAGGTCGTGTCCAGTGAAAAAACTTCGATGCCAAAGGACTTCTACTACGTACCCTTTGTATACTCCTTGGGCTCCTTCAGCTCTGGTGGGATCATTTGGCTCTATTCGCCCCTCACCGTGGTCTACAAGAACGGCGCGCCAATTGGCAGAAAAGCGCTCAGATTGGGCGTCGACCTATCTAAGCTAACGGTAACGGGCATAGAGGGCGAGCCAAAAGGCTTCGGGTGCCTCAGGAAGCTCGGAGGTGGGCTCATACCCATAGGCGAGGAATCTGAAGCCCTTCTCGTGGAGGGAGGCGTCTTTGACCGAGGATCAGCTCGAATCCGCGGCCGAGATGGCCGTCTTTGACGCCGAGAAGCTAGGAGCAAAGGAGGCCGAGGCATACGCTTCCTCCATAAGAAGCCTTAGGGCAGAGGTCGTGGACGGTTACCTTCACTACTCCTCCATATTTAACGAGGTAGGGGTTGGGATAAGGATAGTTGAAGACGGCGCCACGGGCTTCAGTTTCACGAACTCGCTCACCAAGAAGGACATCAGGGACGCGGTCGAAAGGGCCTTTCACCTCTGCAAAAGCTCAAGGCCCGATTTCCCGCCAGCCACTCTGCCTAAGTCGCTGGGAAAGAACCAGATAGGCGACTCCTATGACCCGCGCATAGCTAAGATAAACGTGGAGAGCGTCGTGAACTTGGCGAAAGAGATCGTTGATGGCATAATGGAAGTCGACAAAAGACATGAGCTCCACGCGAGGGGCAGCGTCAGATCCATCGAGCTCATAAGGGCGGTTGACACCGCAGGCGCGGGCATCGTGACCGAGTCGGTAACCATGCTGCAAGGACTAGCAAGGGCAACGCTGCGCTCGGACCCGCTTTTAAGCTGGAGCGAGTGGGAAGGCGTAAGGGTCGGAAGCCTTGACGGTGCCAGCGAGGGGTCGACGGCGGCTGAAAACTGCCTTTCTATGAAGAACGCCGCAAAGTTCTCGGAGAAGCCGGGATCCATGGTTCTAGATAAGCAGGCGGTCGCTTCCGTGGTTTCGGTAGCGTGGAAGGTATTCGATGCCTCTTGGGGTGGGCACCTAGAGCTGGGCCAACAGATTGGCCAGCCATTCCTCGCCGTTTACGATGATGAAGTTGCCCCAAATGGGATATCCTCAAGGGGGTTCGATGACGAGGGGCTTAAGACAGGCCTCATACGCTTAGTGGAATCAGGCACCGTTGCGACGCTCCTCACAAACTACAGATGGGCACAAAAGCTGAAGCTCAACCCCACTGCGAGCGCCTACAGGTACGGCGATAGACCGTTTACGGCCTCTCCTGAGATAGGTCCCACCAACATATCGATAAAGGGAGATGATGAGAATTTAGAGGAAATGCTAAAGGGGACAAGGGGAGGCATTCACGTGATTGACGCTCGTAACGTCAGGTTAATCGGAAGAACTCTTACGTTTTCAGCTTTTCCTGCCTTTGAGATAAATAGCTCAGGTGAGGACTCTTCTCCCATCAGACCCGTTGAGATATCCATGCCAATAGAGGAGTTCTTTAAGCGCATATCCGCTGTTGAGAGTGGTAAAAAGGAGTATCCAGGGGTATCTGCATCGGCTGTGATGCTCTCGTCAGGCGCGTGAGTCGACGTCCCCTGAACCTCGAAAAGAAGCCATCCCTGTTTTCTTCTTCCTTCTGAAACTCCTCGAGAAGCTGCCTTTGTCTTTCGGTCAGCTTCTTGGGGATCTGAACGTTTATCTTGACGATCTCGTCTCCGCTCGCGCCTCTTCCCCTGACTCCGGCGCCCTTTATCCTTATGGTTGAACCGGGCTGAGTGCCAGGAGGTATCCGAACCACCTGCTTGCCTTCCAGCGTTGGAACCTCGATCTCGCCTCCGAGAGCGGCCTTAGACATCGGTATCGTTACGTCAACAACTAAGTCGTTACCATCTCTGGTAAACGTTGGATGCGGAACGACCGTTAGATGAACGTAAACGTCTCCAGCTCTCCCCGATCTTCCTGCGTCCCCCTGTCCCGCAAGCCTAAGGACTTCGCCGTCCTCGACTCCTGCAGGCACATCAACGGTGATCGACCTTTCCTTCCTAACGTAGCCAGTACCACCACACGTGGGACAGGGCTTCTCAACAACGTAGCCCTTACCTCCACAGGTGTCGCAGGGAACCACCTGCACAAATCTCGCAAACCCTATTCCCGACACTTTCCTAACGTAGCCAGTACCACCACACGTGGGACACGTTTTTTTCGCGCTCCCCGGCGCAGCTCCTGTTCCACCACACGTAGGGCATACCTCAACCCTCTTTACCCTTATGATCTTTTGAACCCCTTTAACGGCTTCTTCAAAGCTCAGCTTAAGGCTGACGTGGATGTCGCTGCCTCTTTGCGCTGATGAAGGGCCATAACCGAAAAGCGTCTGGAAAAAATCCTCCATGTTCAGGTCGCGAAATATGTCGCCAAAGTCAACCCCGCTGAATATGTCTTCTTCTGAATGCCTTCTACCGAAGCCCTCTGCCCCTTCAGCGTCGTATTCCCTGCGCTTTTCGTCATCGGAGAGCACGGCGTAGGCCTCTGAGATAAGCTTGAACTTCTCCTCTGCCTCTGGGGACTTGTTCCTGTCCGGGTGGTACTGAAGCGCAAGCTTGCGGAAGGCGGCCTTTATCTCCTCCTTAGTGGCGTTCCTAGGAACGCCGAGGACCTCGTAGTAATCTACGTCGGCCACCTTCCATCGCTTCCCTATGATTGCTTATCTCCCTCGACTTTAAAGTTCGCGTCTTTGGCCTCCCCTGCGGCCTCTCCCTTCGCCTGCGACTGTGCGCCGCCGACACTGCCTGATGAAGCGGCGCTGTAAGCCACCGTCCCTACCTCGGAAAGCACTTTCTGAAGTCCCTCGGTCCTGCTCTTTATGAGATTTATGTCATCTCCCTTCAAGGCCTCTCTCAGGTCCTTTATTGCCGAGTTGACGCGTTCCTTGAGGTCCGATGGAACCTTGTCTCCGAGATCGGCCAGCGACTTCTCGCTAGCGTATATCAGCGAGTCAGCGTTGTTCTTTGCCTCCGCGAGCTCCTTTTTCTTCTTGTCCTCTTCTGCGAAGCGCTCCGCCTCCTTAATCATCCTCTCTTTTTCCTCCTCGCTGAGCTTGGTCGATCCAGTTATCGTTATCTTCTGCTGCTTCCCAGTCGCCTTATCGACGGCTGTAACGTTAAGGATGCCGTTGGCGTCTATGTCGAAAGTAACCTCTATTTGGGGCACTCCCCTCGGCGCAGGAGGTATTCCAGACAGCGTGAACATGCCAAGCGAAAGGTTGTCGGCAGCCATGGGCCTTTCGCCCTGAAGCACGTGAATAGTGACCTCGGTCTGGAAGTCCGCGGCGGTCGTAAATATCTGGGATTTTCTGGTAGGGATCGTCGTGTTCCTATCGATTATCTTTGTGAACACGCCTCCGACGGTCTCGACCCCCAATGACAGCGGGGTGACATCGAGAAGAACTATGTCGCTTATCTCTCCAGCCAAAACCGCCCCTTGGATTGCGGCGCCTATGGCCACGCATTCCATTGGGTCGATTCCCCTCTCTGGCGGTTTGCCTAGAAGATCTTGCACAAATCTCTGAACTATGGGCATTTTCGTCGGACCCCCGACCAAGATTATCTTGTCTATGTCCTCCTTCTTCCACTTAGCATCTTGAAGCGCTTGCGCAAGAGGACCTTTTGTCCTCTCCAGAATAGGGGCCACGAGCTCCTCCAGCTTGGCCCTGGTCAGAGTGGCAGTCAAGTGCTTAGGCCCACTTGCATCCGTGGCTATAAATGGCACATTGATATCCGTGGTCACCATTGATGATAGCTCTATCTTGGCCTTCTCCGCGGCCTCTCTAACCCTCTGCATCGCCATCTGGTCTCCAGTTAAGTCTATCCCTGTCTGGTCCTTGAACTGCTTTACAAGGTAGTTGACTACGGCGTTATCCATGTCGGTGCCTCCGAGTTGCGTGTCCCCATTCGTTGCCTTTACCTCAAAGACCCCTCCTCCAAACTCCATCAGCGTGACGTCGTAAGTCCCTCCGCCAAGCTCGAAAACTAGGATCTTCATCTCCTTGTCGGATTTGTCTATTCCATATGCCAGCGCTGAAGCGGTAGGCTCGTTTATTATCCTCACTACTTCGAGTCCCGCTATCGTGCCAGCGTCCTTTGTAGCCTGCCTCTGGTTGTCGTTAAAATGCGCCGGTACCGTTATGACGGCCTTCTTTATCGGCTCACCGAGGTAGGTTTCGGCGTCGCGCTTTATCTTCTGAAGCAAAAACGCAGAAAGCTGCTCCGGGGTGTACTCCTTGCCGTATATCTTGTACTTGTAATTTGTTCCTATCTTCCTCTTCCAGGCCGCCACGGTTCCCTCAGGGTTCGTAGCGGCCTGCCTTCTCGCAGGCTCCCCGACTAGCAGCTGGCCGTCCTTGGTAAAAGCAACGTAGGACGGAAAGGCCTTGCCTCCCCACACCGTTATACCCTCTGCGCTCGGGATCACAACGGGCCTCCCACCCTGCATAACCGCGGCTGCGGAATTGCTCGTACCCAGATCTATGCCCAATATCTTTTCTGGCATTTTCTGATATCATGTATAACGGTCATACGCCCTATATGTTTTTTGATCCGGCGATCTTTACGAGGCTTTTCAACGTTAATTAACAGTTTATCTCATGGCGCTTGCCTAGATTTAGAGATTTTGACTATGGACGGCCTCAGCACCTTTCCCTTTAAAGTGTACCCCTTGCGCAGCTCCACCGCAACTGTACCAGCAGGCAAATCCGTAGCCTCCTCACCCACAGCCTCGTGAATCATGGGATCAAACTTTGAGCCGACACCAGGGATCTCCTCTATGCCGGCCTCCCTAAAGGCCGCGCGAAACTCGTCAAGTATCATTTTAAGGCCCTCCTTAAGGTTTTGATCGCTTGTCTGCTGCCAGACCCTCTGCAGGTCGTCCACCGCGGAAATCACCGGAAGAAAGGCCTTCGCCTCAAGGGAAAGAACCCTTGCTTCTATTTCAGCATCTTCTCTCCTCCTTAGGTTTTCTAGATCCGCAAGCGCGTACATGAGCTGCTTCTGAACCTGCTCCAGCCTTTTGTTAGCTATTTCTCTGTCCAGCAAGAGCAAACCTGGGTCGATTTCCACGAAGGCCCCACCTATGACATAGAGAACATTACCATAATAAAAGTATCGGAATCGGGGCCCTAGCGGCGATACAACACATAGGCAAGAACGCCAGGGAAACTAAGTCTCACCTTCGTTCTAAGGACCGTGCGGCCAAGCTTGCTGCAAAGCCGCCTTGCTTAAAGGGCTAGTATCAATGGCCGGCGCGGGCCCTTGCCCAATCGTGACATTTTAGTTCTGAGAACGCTTTTTAACGACCGAAGGTTTCGTTGTATGGTCAACGAAGATCTGGCTTTAAACCTGGTACGTCGTGCAGAGGCGCTCGGCGCTTCCTACGCCGAAGCTCGTTTTGAGGAATCGGAGGAAGAGGGAGTAATTGTTAAGAACAGGGAGGTCGACGCCGTGGGATATTCGCGCTCAAGCGGCGTGGGAATTCGCGTGGTTTACAGGGGAGCGCTGGGCTTTTCCTCAACAAACGATCTGTCTGAATCAAGCTTAACAAAGATGCTGGATACCGCCATCAGCATGGCTAAAGCCGCAAGCGTTAAAATAAAAAATCCCACGCGCATAGCTCAGATCACAAGCACCTCGGCAAAGTGGGCATCCGAATACAAGCAAAACCCGTTTTCGGTGCCCATGGAAGAGAAGATAAACGAGCTGCTCTCCCTAGATGATTACGTTAGCTACCCTGATGTCACATTTCCCGCTAGGATGTTTTCCGTTGGATTCAACGAGAAGAGAAAGCTCATCGTAAACAGCTACGGCGACAAGGTGGAAAGCGACGTAATAAGGGCCGAGGGCTTCATTTTCTTGACGGCATATAACCCGCAAAAAGGGAGCATACAAAAATACGACCAGTTAGGCGAGGCCAGCGGATGGGAAGCGGTGGCCAGCTGGGACTTAAGCGCTAGGACGAAGGAACTGGTTAATGTGCTCTCAGATAACCTGATGAGGGGAACGCTTCCTGAGGTAGGGGAAAAAGACGTGGTTTTGGGCTCAGAGGTGTCTGGCATTGTCGTCCACGAGTCCGCCGGCCATCCAGCAGAGGCAGACAGGATACTCGGAAGGGAAGCTGCGCAGGCTGGCGAGTCATATCTCAAGCCAACCTCCTTGGGCCTTAAGATCGGATCGGATAAGGTCAACGTAATCGACGACCCCACGCTCCCTCACTCATATGGGTATTACCTTTACGATGACGAAGGTGTGAAGGCTAGGCCGCGGTACCTCATAAAGGAGGGCGTCATAAATGAGTTCCTCCACAACCGGGAAACCGCATCTCTTCTAGGAGCGGAGCCGAACGGTGCGGCAAGGGCCTCAGCTTTTGACAGGGAACCCATGGTGAGGATGGCCAACACCTACTTTGCCCCAGGAGATCACTCGCTAGAGGAACTGATAGAGGGCGTGCGCGATGGAATCTACATAAAGTCTTTCATGGAATGGAACATAGACGACGTGAGGTGGAACGAGAGGTACGTCGGGCTGGAGGCCTATTCCATAAAGAACGGCAAGATCGAGGGGCCGGTCAAGGCTCCCGTGCTCGAAATAACAACCGGGAGGCTCTACTCAAGCGTTGACGCCGTTAGCAGGAACCTCGCTTTCAATGCCGCCACGTGCGGCAAGGGTGAACCATCGCAAGGGGTTCCCGTGTGGACGGGAGGCGCTGAGATAAGGCTTAGAAAGGTAAGGGTCTCTAAGAGGTGACTCCGAATGCAAGGCGCCGATCTGGACATAGCTCAGCTGGTCGTAAGGAACGCAAAGCCGGGTGAGGAGATAGCTTGCCTGATAACTTCAACTTCCAGGAAGATGGTGAGGTTTTCTAACGGCGAGTTCACGGTTTCCCAAGCCTGGAACGAGATCGAGACAGCTATTCTCTACAGGAACCATGGGAAGATTGCGGTGGGCTCAACCTTAAGCACCGCCAAGGACGCGGCTCTCGGCCTGCTTGACAGGTTGAGGATTTCGGCGGCGTCTACAAAGCCCAAGCAGGACTTTTCCAAGCTGGCGCCCAGAGGCTCGAGCCAGCCTACCACTGAAGCCCTCAAAGAACGTGTATCAGACGAGAAGTTAGCCGACATGGTGCTCAGGGCGGACTCGGCAGCCTCAGCAAATGGCGCCGAGAGATCCGCAGTCGTGCTGAACTCAGAAGATGACCTGTGGCACCTTGTCACGACAACGGGGGCCGAACTGACGGCTACCTCCACATCAAATCACCTGGTAATTAGGGCTTTTTCAGGTCAAGGATCTGGCCAGGGCATAACGGCTTCATCCCATCTCTCAAACCTGAACCCAGAGGCAGCTGGCACGAGGGCAGGCGAGCTTGCAAGAGATGCGAGCTCTCCCGAACCAGGCGAAGAGGGATACTTCGACGTCGTCCTTGACCCTTCAATATTTGCCAACCTCGTCGACTTAATCGGCTATGCCTCTTCCGCCTATTCGGTCGAGTCCGGCTTTTCTTTTCTGGCTGGAGCGCTTGGCAAGGAGATCGCTTCTCCTTCGCTCTCATTGTACGACGATGGGCTTCTGAAGGAAGGACTGTTGGTAAGGCCGTTTGACGACGAGGGGTACCCAACTCAGAGGACTCCCATAATAGAGGCTGGGCAGCTCAAGCATTACTTGACCAACTCTCACTTTTCCAATAAGATGGGGATTCCAAATACTGCCAACGCCGGGTGGATTGAACCAAGGCCGTGGAACCTAGAGGTATTAGCTGGAAAGGATGAAGAGGATGACCTCTTTAGCGGGCACGTGATATACGTAACTAACAACTGGTACACTAGATTCCAAAACTACGTCACCGGAGATTTCTCCACAATACTCAGAGACGCGGTATTCGAAATAAAAGACGGAAAGAGAATAAGGGCGCTAAAGGGACTGAGGCTCAGCGATAACTTGCCCAGGATGCTCTCATCCATAACTGCGCTGGGAAATAAGCAGTACCTCATAAGATGGTGGGAAGTCGAAACGCCTGTTTTGTTGCCCTACGTCAGGATAAGAGGGGTTCACCTAACCTCCGCTGACTGAGCCCTTAACGATATTTTAAAGTGAACCCTTAGGAAAGATTCACCCTTATGCCTAGAGCAGCGCTGCATCTCAAAGACCAACAAACCCCTATCAGCGACTGGAATATTTGAGGGACAAGCTTTATGCCCACCAAGTAGTATGATATCACTCAAGCTTCATGTTTATCTGACTTTTACTTTATCTTTCTATACCAAAAAATATATAAACTATCATGATATTATTACGTGAAATGAGGATATATGTGAAAGGCAAGTGGCTCGAAGAAGACGAAATAACTAGCCTATACAAGACCATAAGCCCGCCACAAAGAAAGATTCTCCAGATGCTTTACGAAATGGGACAGCCGTCAACGATAAGCGCGATTTCGTCGAAAACTGGAATAAAGCGCCAATACGTTTCAGTACTCATGAAGAAGCTCATCGAGGGAAATTACGTCAAGAAGTACGGGCGCCGCAACGCGCTTTACGCCATAACCGATCAGGGATATCAAGCCATAGCAAAAGATGAAAAGATAAGCGCATAAGAGCCGCGCCGGCTCCGCCCAAGGTCGCGGTGCCAGACTTGAGCGGCTTATCCGCTCAAATGCTTCCCTCTGGGCATCAGTCATTTGCCCAGTCATTTTGATAAACGACAACGCGTTTTGAACTGCATACCCATGAAAGTGGTTGTTAAACAGAACGTAGGACGTCATCTCTTCAAGCTTCTTCAGCCTGTCAGCCCAAGGCCTCAACTCGTCGTCTGAATACTTGTAGTCAAACCAAACCCTCTCTCCATGACCGTGAAACCTGACGTAAAGGCTGTCAGAGGTTATGAAGTTATAAGGGGGAAGTAATGGCTCGTCAACGGCAACGTAAGGCACTCCGCGATCGCTCAGCTTCAATATCACCTCCTCGTTAACGATGGATGCATTTCTGAACTCCACAGCGACCCTTATCTTCCCTTCAACTGTCGAAAGGAAGTCGAAGAGATATGGCGAGTCTTCTGCTTTGAAATAAGGAGGAAGTTGCAACAGCGACGGGCCAAGCTTGCCGGCGCTTTCCAGCGGCTTTAAGAAAAGCATGAAGGCGTCGAGATCGGCATCGATGTCGCCGAGCTTGCCCAGCATCTTCTCGTGAGTTATTGAGCGATTAAATTTCGGAAGAAATTCGAAGCCGGTTGGCGAAGAGGCGGCCAGCCCCTTGGCCATGGAAGGCGGGGGGACTTTATAGAACGTGGAGTCTATCTCAGCTATGCCAAAGACCTTAGAGTACTGCGAGAACTTGCGGTCCGGCCTGTCGTAAAGGACGCCCACCCACTCATCATAACTCCAACCGGAACAACCCACCTTGATCACGTGTTAACCCCTCGCCAAGCCCTTTCTTTGACTCTCCCAGCGCTCTATCCAGCCGGGTACCTCTCCTAACGAGCTTATGTGACCACCTTTGCCGTCATCGCATGGACCTTGCCTGCCATCGAAGATCAGGTAATGTCCGCTGTTCCTAAACATGGAGAAGTCCATGGCGTGATCTCCCACGGTCACGATAGCTTCCACCGGCAACGAAAGGCGACGACGTATATCGTCTATTATCATATCCTTCTTCGTGGGGTTAACCGCAACCCTCGCGCAACACACGACCCCGTTCTCGTCAAACCCTAGCGAGTTACAAAACCTCAAGGTTATGCCCATGGAGCTTACTAATTCGTCGATGAGATTACACACGCCAGCCGACACCGCCGCAACTTCCCATCCCATCTCCTTTAGCTTTCTGATTACGGCTTCAGCCTCTGGCTTAGGTCTCAGGCTCGCCTTAAGGCGATCTATGTCCTTTCTGTTCAGCTTAAGGCGCCGGAGATCCTCAACTGTCAGCTCAACCAGGCGTTCGTAATCCATGCGGCCAGCTTCAAAGTCCGCAAAGCGCCGGTCAGAAAGGGCTGCCTGGTCGCGAACCGAATAAAGCAGGCGCCAGCTGCTCTTCTCATCATCCAGCGTTCCGTCAACATCAAAAATCACAACACCTTTCATACTAATCACTAAGGGCCCCAGCTATCACGGGGAGTTAGCAAACGCTATGCGTTGCGATATAAGTGTTTTGGGAATGCTTCCGCAAACCGAATTCAAGCCGACGACGTAAAGAGCATTGGTTTCAATCATGCTAAAAGCGCGGCCCCTAAGGGAAAGAGCGGCCAGCAACATGCAAAGACCCTCAGGGAAACTGAGGGAGGAAGCCAAGCTCTCAAGCCTTCACTGCCCGCGAGCGCAAGCCAGATCTACGGGCTAAACACCTTCGCTAACCACCGCATATCCTCTGGTACTACCCTGTTGGCTTTAACGGCTTCCTTGAGTGGGACGGCAACTATCTTCTCTCCCTGAAGGCTCACCATTTTGCCAAAGTCGCCGTTCTTTATGAGATCGGCCGCGGCGATCCCAAACCTCGTCGCCAATACCCTGTCATAAGCCGTGGGGCTGCCTCCCCTCTGCACATGCCCAAGGACTACTGACCTGGTCTCCACGCCTGTGCGCTTCTCGATCTCCTTCTCGAGCCATTCGCCTATTCCTCCCAGCCTCTCATGGCCGAAAGCGTCTTTTTGCGAACTCCTGGTAAAGAAGTCCTCAATTCCCTTTGGCACCGCTCCTTCAGCAACCACTACCACAGCAAACTTGCGGCCCTGTTCGTACCTCCTTTTAACCATGGTACACACCTCGTCTATGTCAAAGGGCTCCTCCGGCAACAATATGACGTCAGCGCCGCCAGCCAAGCCTGAGTACAGCGCTATCCATCCCGCATGACGACCCATGACCTCAACAACTATGGTGCGCTGATGTGATTCGGCAGTGGTGTGTATTCTGTCTATGGCCTCGGTGGCAATGGCAACGGCCGTGTCAAAGCCAAAAGTGCGATCGGTCCCGGACAAGTCGTTATCAATGGTCTTGGGTATGCCTACGACCTTATAGCCCAAGTCGCTGAGCTTCGCGGCAACGCTTTGGGTATCGTCTCCGCCGATGGCAACTATGGCATCAAGGCCAAGCTCCTTTATGTTCTGCAGCAGCCTGTTCTTGTCCTCCTCCTTTGCGAAGGGGTTTGTCCTGGAGGTACCGAGGATAGTTCCGCCCTTCGGCAGGATACCAGATACCGCATCCCTGTCTAGTTTCACCACGTCTTTTTCAAGTAGACCTGCCCATCCCCGCCTTATACCTATCACCTCATATCCGTAGCTTAGGGCACGCCTCGTAACACCCCTTATGGCAGCGTTAAGGCCCGGCGCATCACCACCGCCAGTAAGTACGCCAATCTTCATTTGCGAAAACCCTTGTCGTCAATTTTAAGTTTTCCGTCCCAGTTTCGCTGACCTAAACAGATAGGTGCTCATTTTTGTAGACGAGCTTTTACGCGCTGACTCACGAAAACCCCATGGAAAGACGCAGGGAAGCCTACAAGCGCTCTCTCTTTCAGCTCAGGCTTGGACTTGCCCGCGCCGAATACGACATAGAGCATAAGGAACTAGCAGTTAATGATCCGGTTCAACTTTACAAGGACATATTGCAAATCAAGATATCGATCAAGGAGCTTGAAGATAGGCTAGATACATCAAAAACCGATGAAGACCTTGATAGGTGGAAAGAGATCGCAAAAGCGGTTTTCGCCTCTTTTTCGGAAAAGAAAACGCTGCCCATCTTCTTAAGCGAGGCATTCAAGTCAATTGCCGATCAATTCCGAGTTCCTGCAACAAAACCCAGAATACCCGTCTCATAAAATTTAAACACGAAACGTTAGGTTTTTATCCTAGTGCTTGATTAAGGGCAGGTGAGGCTCTTGCCTAAGAAAGCGAAGAAAGAAGAGAAAAAGGAAGAGCAGCCGAAGAAATAAAGCTTAGCTTCTTCGCGTTGACACATATTAATTTTTTATCATTTGCGTAGGTTACCTTTTTATCCCACCTACAATATTAGCGCATGACCGAGAGAAAGGGAATCGCTCAATATTTGAGTTCATTCTTCGACGAATGCTTCACTCTAGGTGATGACGGGATCCCGCAGTTCAAGATGCTAATAGGCGGGGAATGGGTTGAGTCAACAGGAGGGCTCCAGGTCGTGGATTCCCCTAACGATGGCTCAATCGTTGCGCGCGTCCAGACTGGCACTCTCGAGGACGTAGAGAAGGCTATGCAATGGGTTTCCGGGGAGGGCAAGAAGATAAGGGACATCCCGGCCATAGATAGGATACTGATATTCCAGAAAGCACGGGACCTTTTAAAGGAACACAAGGAGGAAATCGCACGTGCCTTGGTTCTTGAAGGAGGCAAGACCATAAGGGCCGCCAGAGGGGAAGTTGATGCAACGGCGCAAAGGCTGATGCTGACCATGGAAGAGGCTAGGAAGATCTACGGAGACTACATACCTGGCGACTGGTCTGAAGATACCGTCGGAAAGATGGGACTGGCCATAAGGGAGCCTGAGGGAGCCGTCGCCGCCATCTCGCCATTTAACTATCCTCTGTACATAGCATCAGCGAAGATAATCCCGGCCCTGTTATCGGGCAATTCGGTTATCGCAAAGCCTGCAAGCGATGACCCGGTAGCGCTCTTGCTTTTTGCTCGCATCCTTCAGGAAGCCGGCATACCAGCTGGCTCGCTTAACGTGATCACGGGCCCAGGAGGAAAGCTCGGCGATGCCATTGTTTCCGATGAAAGAATAAATATGGTCACATTCACCGGCAGCACCGATGTAGGTATACATGTCAACAACGTCATGGGAATGAAGAAGAGACACCTTGAGCTGGGAGGAAAGGGCATAGCCATCGTCTTAAAAGACGCTGACCTAGATTTAGCCGCCAGAAAAGTGGTCGAAGGAAATCTCAGCAATGCTGGACAAAGATGCGATGCAATTGCCACGGTCCTGGTCGAAAGCGAAGTAGCTGATGAGCTGATCTCGAAGATAGTTGAAAACGAGAAGAAGTGGGTAGTTGGTGATCCCATGGACCAAAAAACCGACATGGGGCCGCTCATCAATGAGTCAGCCGCCAAGAGGGTAGAGGAGCTGGTCCGCGACGCGCTTCAAAGAGGGGCAAAGCTGGCTCTGGGCGGTCACAGAAACGGGTGCTACTTCGAACCAACGGTATTGGTAGACGTCCCTCTCGACGCGAGAATAGTTAACGAAGAAACGTTTGGTCCCGTTCTAGTCATCATAAGGGTAAAGGACGAGAAAGAGGCATTGGAAATAGCAAAGAAGCCAAAATACGGGCTCGACTCGTGCGTCTTCACAAACAACTTTTACAGCATGTGGCGCGTGGCCAAGAGCCTCGATGTAGGAGAGGTAACCATCAACGACAACCCAAAGCATGGCGTCGGTTACTTCCCCTTCGGAGGCAAAAAGCTCTCAGGACTGGGAAGGGAGGGCATAGGCTACAGCATAGACGAAATGACCCATCTAAAGACCATAGTGTTCAGTCTGGAGCCCGGAGGCCTTGGCAAGCGCAGGGTTTTCCAGGGATAAGGGCCTTCTCGCCCGCAGACCTCGGCCGACATCTTAAGTTCTTTTTTAACGCATTTTTCAAGTTCCTTCCTGATGAGCGGATGAAAGGGTTAAATCCAAGCAACGCACCTCAATCAGAGGTACCGGCTGTCGCGCGCAAGCACCTTTAAGGGAGGTGAAGGCACGCCGCGAAGGCCTCTGGAAGTTCCAAGCCCGGCCTGCAGCGACGGGGACATCTCACGGAATAGGTTTATATGCAGCGAGCATTGCTAACTAAATAGAATGGAAGATACGGAAATCATGAAAAAATACGGTGGTCGCTTCGTGGCCATAAACAAGGGCAAGGTCGTCGCATCCTCCGTGACGTTAAAGGAAGTTTACAACAAGGTAATAAGATCGCAAGATCAAGAGGACCTCTATTTTGCCTATATTCCGGGAAACGACATCTTAATCCTATAAGGATGACTCAGATGTCCGGCAAACCAACTTTTTCGTTTCCATATCAGCAGGAGATTTCTGGCACACTTGGAAAATCTCTTAGGCCTAGGCTTCCCCTTCAGCTGAAAACCAAGTCTGGAAAATGGGTAACGGTCTCGTTTTACGTCGACACCGGCGCTGACATATCCATGCTGCCCAGAAGCACTTCAGACATACTTGGTATTAACCTGAAGTCCGGCAACGAAGTCATAGTCGTAGGCCTCGCAGGGGAGCTGATACGCGCCTACTTACATGACCTGGAGTGCAAAATAGAGGGGTTAGATCAATTTACCATGAAGTTCGCAATATCGGAAAAGGAAAGCGTAGTGCCCATACTTGGAAGGGAGGGCATCTTTCAGCGCTTTAACATTCGCTTTAACAACGTTGCGTCCCAAGTAGAACTTGATCCTCTGTAAAAATTAGGATTTTTATTCCATATATAAGTAATAAACGAATTGATTATTAAGTCAAAAATCCTTTTAAGTGCGTACAAATAGCTTCTAGGCAGGTCGGAAGCTCATGCAGCAGTTTGTGTGGTCAGGATTTCCACTCCTCACGGTTCTCTACGCCGCCCTCATAGTTGTCGCTTGTGCGCTGGCCATATGGATAATAAACCATTCGCTAAACAAGGCTCTTACAAAGATCCCCTCTTCCATCATAAGGGATCTGGAGATAGCTGCTGATCTCTTCATAGTGATTATAGGAATCGCCGCCATATACTCACTTCTTGGCGTTACGCTTAACGTCTTCTTGATATTGGTTTTCCTGATACTCATAGCGGGATTCATAGCAGCCAGAGATGCCATGTCATCCTACATATCGACATATGTGATTAGGAGCTCGAACGCGATAAAACCAGGAGACTGGATCGAAACGCAGGGAATAAAGGGCACAGCAGTTCGCATAGATAACTTTTACACGGTGATCCAGAGAGCCGACGGGCTGATAACTTACATAAACAACGCCAACTTGTTCAAGGAAGGATTTGCCGCTTTTTCGCCGTTAGCGACCAAATACGTTGAGGTAAGCCTTGAGGTTCCCCTTTCTAAGTTTAATCCCAAAGTTTATGAAAAAGTAAAGGAGCTGGCGGAGGAAGCCTCAAAGGCGTCAGGAAAGGGAGAGGCAGCAGAAGTGCTCATATCCGAGCTGACCTCTGATGCCGTAAGGCTCAAGCTGAGAATACCCGTTACCAATCCAAGAAGAGAAGACGCGGTAAAAAGCGACGTATTGGAAAAAGCCCTGAGCGCCGTATATGGTCAAACTCAGTAAGCCTTGCTAACGTATGCTCTGTAGCGCGCAGGCCTCCCGCAAACTATGCACTTTCCCTCAGCCCTTTCTTCTACGCAACGCACCGTAGCCCCTGTGGTGTCGTATATCTTGTCCTCGCACTCCCTATCTCCGCATAGGTTCACAACGCTGAAACCCTTCCTGCTCTTCACCGCTTCAGATAGCTCGTCAAGCGTACTGACCTCGTTTATCATAGAGCTGAGCTTCTGCTTTGCCTTTTCGTAAAGGCTCTTTTGTATGCTAGACAGCGCGTCCTTGACGGCAGCGACGGCGTCAGCCATGTTGGCTACGGTTTTTTCTCCGGTATCGCGCCTCGCTAAAACCATTGTTCCGCGCTCCACGTCCCTTGGCCCTATCTCTATCCTGAGGGGAACTCCCCTCATCTCCCACTCGTTATACTTGTATCCCGGGGTCTTGTCGTTCCTTTCGTCAACGTAGGCCCTGATACCGGCAAGCTCCAGCTCATGAGCAAGCTCGCGAGCGCGAGGCGTGGGATCCGGTTTGCCCTTGTATATGATGGGTACGAACACGACTTGAAGGGGTGCGACCTCAGGAGGTATCACCAAGCCTTTGCTGTCCCCATGTAGCATGATCATGGCCCCGATTACCCTCCACGACAGTCCCCAAGACGTCTGCCAGACGTAGTGCTTGTTTCCCTTGTCGTCAACGTAAGCTATCTCAAAGGGTACGGAAAAGTTCTGACCCAACATGTGCGACGTGGCCATCTGTATGGCCTTTCCGTCGGGCATCATCGCCTCAAGGGTATACGTGAACACTGCTCCCTTGAACTTTTCCTTTTCCGTCTTTCTTCCCTTTATCACCGGTATGGCTAGAAGGTCCTTGAGTACCCTCTCGTAAAGGTCCAGCGCGTCCTGCGCTTGCTTTAGCGCCTCATCCTCTGTGGCGTGGGCCGTATGAGCTTCCTGCCAAAGGAACTCCTTAGTCCTTATGAAGGGCCTTGTTGAAGACGTTTCCCATCTAACGACGCTGTTCCACTGGTTTAGCTTAAGCGGAAGGTCGCTCGTTCCGTGAATCCACTTCGAGTACATGGTGTACATTATGGTCTCGCTTGTGGGCCTGACTGCAAGCCTTTCATCAAGCTTTTGATCGCCTGCCTCCGTCACCCACGCGACTTCGGGCGTGAAGCCGGCGAAGTGCTCGCTCTCCTTCTTCAGAAGGCTCTCCGGTATTAAAAGGGGGAAGTAGGAGTTCTTAACCCCCATTTTTTCCATTTCTCTGTTCATGTACTCCCTGATCCTTTCCCATATGAAGGCCGCTGGGGGAAGAAGTACTATGAATCCACCAACAGGGGAAAAATCTATGAACCCGCTTTTGATCAGTATCTCCGAGTACCAGTCAGATAAATCCTCCTTGCTGCTCTGAAGACCTCTTTCGTTGGATTGGGCCATCTCGAGATCCACATGATAGGCGTTATAGGTTTTTTGTAAGCGTCCGCTGGTAGGAAAGTTTCTTAAGTTCGCGCCTAACAAAGGCAAATGAGAGAAATAAGGCTTGATCCCCGCAGAAATGAGTGGATAGTTATATCGTCGCAGAGGGCATCACGCCCAATGACGGTTGTGGAAAAGCGGTCGTGCCCTTTTTGCAGGGATTCCCCAGAGGCCAAGGGAAAGGAAGCCCCCTACTGGCTTCCCAACGCTTTTCCAATGCTTTCTCCAGATGAACAAGGGACCCCAGCGCTCACCGGGGCTTATCAAAGGATGCCCGGAAAGGGCTACTGCGAAGTCGTTGTGGAGTCGTTTGATCACTCAGCCGATCTCTGCGACTTAACGCCCGACGAGCTGGAAAGCGCCATGAAGCTGTATAGGGACCGCTACGTTGAGCTCTCAGCCAAGGAGGGCGTTAATGCGGTGCTCATATTCAGGAACATGGGAAAGCTCATAGGCGTAAGCATAGAACATCCCCACTCACAGATATACGCCATACCTTACGTCCCACCCATAATCCAAGAAGAGATCAACGCATCGAGCGAGACTTGCCCAATCTGCGAAGAGACAAGGGTCGAAGAGAGAACCGTGTTCAGCTACAACTCTGTGAAAGTCGTTTTCCCTTACGCGCCGCGGTGGCCCTATGAAACCGTCGTGATTCCCATCAGGCACATAACCTCTCTGGCGGAAGCCACCGATAAAGAGCTAAGGGAAATCGGCATGTCTCTTGGAAGGGTCGTCGGATGCTATCATCGCCTCTTTGGCGTTAAGATGCCCTATGTCCTTGCGTTCCACCAATCTCCTGTCCTTAACTCCAAAGGGCGGCTTCACCTTCACGTCGAGCTTTACCCAGCGCTAAGGGCTCCTGATAAGCTCAAGCACTGGAGCGGTGCCGAACTGGGATTTGGCGTTTATACGTACGATTTTTGGCCTGAAGACAAGGCAAAAGAGCTAGCTTCAATCTGCGAAAAGAACGAAACACTTCCCATAAGCTCTAAGGGTTTGCCCGAGCCTAACGCCATATGAGTGTCGGTTGGGAGCAGAGGGATTGGCAAGCTCTTGGGTTGCCTTAAGCCTGCCCTCGATGTACATTTGAGCCGCAATGGCCGCAAGCGCCCCTTCTCCTGCGCTGATTATGGCCTGTTTGGTGAGTGAGTGCCTGCAGTCGCCGGCAGCAAATATGCCGGGCTTAGATGTCTGCATGTTTTCGTCAGTTATTATATACCCGTGGTCGTCCTTCCTGACGTCGACAAAGCCGGTTTGCGGGACCTCTCCTATGTATATGAAGACCGCAGAGACCTTCAGTTCTTTCTCCTCTCCTGTAAGCAAGTTCTTAACGATAACGCCGTTTACCTTCTTGTCGCCCTCTATCTTGGTGACAACGCTATTCCACACAAACTCCACGTTGCTAAGAGACATAAAGCGCTGCTGAAGTATCGGCTCAGCTCTTAGCCTGTCCCTTCTATGTATGAGATAAATCTTATTCACAAGCCTGGCCAAGTAGAGGCCCTCGCTCACAGCTGAGTCTCCACCGCCGACGACAGCTACGTCTTTTTTAGCAAAGAAAGGACCGTCGCAGGTAGCGCATGTGGACACGCCTCTTCCAAAGTACTCAGACTCACCGGGAACCCCAAGCTTCTTTGGCGCCGCTCCTGACGCAACTATAACCGTCTTTGTAGTGAAGTTGCCAGCATCTGTTTGAACCTCATAGCCGCCATCCACATCTTTGACGAGCTTGACTTCTGCCTGGATCATGTCTGGGTTGTACTTCATGGCATGCTCTTGGATGGCCTTCCCAAAGTCAGCTCCGCTTATGGCCGGAAAGCCGAGATAGTTCTCTATCAGGTCCGTAGTCGTAATTATCCCTCCGAACGTCAGCTTCTCTATTACCGCGGTCTTTAAGTTGGCCCTGCGAGCATAGACGGCCGCAGACAGGCCTGCCGGCCCGCCACCCACAATTATGACGTCGTAATCCATGAGAACGTTTCTCCCAACGCAAATAAGGATAACGCCTAGCTAGCGAGGCGTTCGAAAAACTTCGACAAACAAAGGGCCCAGCTTCGGTTAACTCATTGCGAGGAAAACACGTTTATATGCCATTGCCCAAATATAACGGGGTAAAAAATGTCAACTATCCCGTCTTTTAAGAGATACGAACTGCCTCCATTACCATACAAGCTGGATGCCCTTGAGCCTTACATAAGCGGTCAGGTGATAGACGTCCACTATAATGGCCACCACAAGGGATACGTGACGAACTCGAACGCGACCCTTGACAAGCTGGAAAAAGTGATCAAGGGGGAAGTGACTGGCTACGATATCCAGGGCATCATAAGGAACTTGATCTTCAACGTTAATGGCCACAAGCTGCACTCGCTTTACTGGCAGAACATGGCTCCCAGCGGAAAGGGAGGGGGGAAGCCGGGCGGAAAGCTTGCCGACCTCATAGATAAGCAGTACGGCAGCTTCGACAAGTTCAAGCAGATATTCACTGAAGCGATGAGATCGCTACCTGGAACGGGCTGGACGGTGCTGTACTACGACGTCGAAACCGGTAACCTTGAGTTCACCACATTCGAGAACCACTTTATGAATCACATAGCAGAGCTACCGATAGTGCTTATAGTTGACGAGTTTGAACATGCCTATTACCTTCAGTACAAGAATAACAGGAACTCATATATAGATGCCTGGTGGAACGTAGCTAACTGGGATGATGCTGAGAAAAGACTTGAAAAATACGTGAAGTAAAAAGTGCCTTTTAACCTATTTTTTTAGTATTTTTTCCTCTGCTTTCTCTATGGCCTCTTCTTCGTGTTTGACATACTGCGACAAGATCTTCTTCAGCTCTTCCTTTCTTGTCGTGTACAGCTTTACGGCGTATGGAAGTGCAACCGACTTGCTTTTTTCGCCCTCGATCCTTATGCAGTTCTCGCCAACGTCCTCGATCTTGTAAATTGGGAACTTCAATATTACTGTCATGCCGTTATTGTCATAAACGACGCCGTTAGGTGTTACGACGTAAGAAGCCGGCGTGGCGGCCGGCGTCATCTGGGTCAGCGTCTTCCACTTCCACTGGAATATGAAGGAAACGACCACGGAAGCCGCAACACCTACTGCATAGGCATACCAGCTCCTATACCAGCCCTGCTTTGCCCACGCTAAAATGTTCGCGGCCTCATCAGTCCCATACATACCACCCAGAAACACGCCCAGCGTAACCAGCATCATGTAAAGGGACCTCTTCATGAGCTCCTCCTGTTCGTTATCCCTCTTCCCTCCCATGGCCTTCTTGACGTCATCGGCAAGAGCCCTGAAAAGCACGGGACCCTTCTTCTTGCTGCTGGCGGCAAGCTTAGCGTTTTCCATAAGTAATGGCTGTCCTTTTGCAGCCACGTAGATCGAGTATCCAAGGAATCCCACGAAATATATGATCATCACTGGCAAGAGCAGATAAGTTAAGTTAAAGGCGAAAAGCGCCACGAAGACTATGGGTATTCCCACCATCATGGCGTACCTAATTAAGTTTGTACCTGCCAAATCACTTAACAGAAAACACAGCTAAAAAGGATAACGGATTTAGGTATGAAAAGATGGATCCTTCTCAAAAATTGCACGAAGGTCTCGCTTAGAACGAGATCCATATCAATATTGAGACGATCAGCCCATATATGGCCAGCGCCTCGCCCAAGGTCACTATTATGAAGCCCCGGGTGAAGGTCTCGGGCTTCTCGACGGTAGCGCTAACCGTTGAAGCTCCTACTGCCGCAATGGCATAACCCGCGCCAATGCCAGCAAGGCCAACAGCCAAGCCCATGCCTATCGCCATATAGCCTTTCACAAGTGCCGTGTTGGTGGTGGAATTTGTAGCCTGCGCAAAAGAACCAGGAACCAGTGCCGCAAGCACAAACGCCAATAGAGCCAAAGCCAGGACGACCTTGGAGTACTTCTTCCTTATCTCCTGCTTCATGGTTGAGACCATGTCCTCCAGCTCTTTTACGGCGCCTTTGTACGAGCTTTCCAAGCGAGTCTCCTCTTCTGGCATTTCATGCTACACCTGCTTGTATACTAATATGGGTATCGGTGAAAAGTCGACCAGCCTAGCGGTGTGCTCGCCGGCCGCTATCCTCTCCAAGCTAACCTTCTTTCTTGTGGCTATAACTAAAAGGCCATAGCCTCCCCTTATGGCCGTGTCAATTATGGTCTGAACTATATCCCCGGTGGCAACAACCTGATCACACTGAACTCCCATCTCTTTAGCTATTTTTGCCGCCTCTTCCGTGAAGTTCTTCATCTCCCTTTCCATCGCCGCTTCGGCCGCAGCGCGCTTTACAAGTCCCAGCTTTTCCACGCTCTCAAGGCTTTGGGCATCAACGACGCCCAAGAAGGTGACGGTGCTTCCGATCTTGGAAGCCAGTTTAACCGCATACCGGGCAGCCTCTAGGGCAGCAGCTGACCCATCCACGCCGACCAGTATCTTTCTCGGTAGTTCGACCAACGCACAATTGGCAAGCTGCGCTTTTTACGTTTAACCATCACGGCATGAAAGACCAAGAGAATAAGGTTATATTGCGTCCGAACACTGTTTTTATGAAACCAGTACGCGACATCAGGATTAGCCCGCAGATGACCGCCAACGACATCATGAGGGCATTTGAAAACGCTGGAGGATTCACGGCAAGAAAACTGGCGGTGGCAACTAACATCGTAGAGGATATGATGACCGATGAAGATTGTTACACATTTCTCTCGTTCCCAGCCGACATAATAGCTACGGGAGTAAGGGGAGTTATCGCCGGCATGATTAGGGATAGGCTAGTGGACGCCGTCATAACCACGTGTGGAACGCTTGATCACGACATAGCCAGGATATGGGAGGATTACTATCATGGAGACTTCCTTGCCGACGACGCCAGGCTAAGGAAAAAGGGGATCAATAGGCTTGGCAACGTCTTCGTTCCGAATGAAAGCTACGGGATAATATTGGAGAAGAGGCTACAACCAATATTTTCCTCCATATATGAGGAAAAGAAAGAGCTCTCAACAAGGGAGCTTATATGGAAGGTTGGCGAAAAACTTTCAAATGAAGTTGAAAGAGAGAACTCCATAGTTTATCAAGCTTACAAGAACAAGATCCCAATATACGTGCCCGGCCCGTTCGACGGCGCCTTTGGATACCAGCTTTGGGCTTTTTGGCAGACCCATAAGGACTTGAAGCTCAATCTGTTTCTAGATGAACAGGAGCTTTCCGACATCGTCTTCACGCACAAGAAAACCGGCGCTCTGATATTGGGAGGCGGCATATCTAAACATCACACCATATGGTGGAACCAGTTCAAAGAAGGACTTAACTTCGCAGTGTACATCACGACCGCGCCCGAATGGGATGGATCGCTTTCTGGGGCCAGACTCAGGGAAGCGATATCGTGGGGAAAGGTAAACGAGAAGGCCAAGCACGAGACCGTTGAAGGCGACATAACAGTTCTTCTGCCTTTAATGATGGGGGCCGTATACGAAAGAATATACTCAAAGAAGAACAGCAAGCCCGTACAGGTTCAGCGACACATAAAGTTGGTTACCGCAGATTTTTAAGCTAACTGAGTTGCCGTCCAGCATGTGCACTCCAGCGCAAAATCCGGCCTCTGCACCGTAACGATAAAGCCCATTCCGCCTTTTATGGGCAATCGCGCTGTTGGATCTCTTCAGATAGAACATACAACGGCAATTGACCATTACCAAAAGGCAGCTACAAAAAGAAAGGAAAGCGCGTATGCCAGCAGCAGTGCGGCGTCGCAGAACTTTAACAAGATAAGGGCAAAGCCAAATACGGCCAAGAAGCAAAGCGCCGCAACCATGACAAGGGCTTTTCCTAGTGCGCTAGGACGGTCCCTAACTTTTTTCGTGCGCACAAAACCGTACCGCTTCCGGAATAGCCCTTCTACAAAAAATGAGGCGATGAACGTCGAGTAAGCGAAAGATGCAAGATAGGAGTAAAAGTACTTTCTGGATGCCGACGCAATCAAAAGAACAGCGGCAGGCAATAGAGAGAAGAAGTAGAACCATGAGCTTCCACTTGTGCCTAAGTTAATCAGAACCGCGGCGAGTATTAGCACGTAAGATATAGAAAAAAAGTAGTTAAACAGATAGGAAAAGGAGATAATCGTGTCGGTTTTTCTCGCTGCTTTAAGCAGCTTACCTCCGTAGCGCAGCATGCATTGAGCATTACCGATCACCCACCGCTTCACTTGCTTGAATAGGGAGGAAAAGCTCGGGGTGGCAAGTCCGATACCTCCAACAAGGGGTATATAGGTCCCTTTTTTTCCAGAAAGCGCGAATCTCAGCGTGAGATCGAGATCCTCCGTTACCGTGTCCGCATTCCATCCTCCGACATCCAAAAGATCTTTGCTGTTTACGAGAACGCAACTGCCATTGATCTTCACTGGTAATCCCCGCGAAACGGCTCTCTCCTGCTCCTCTTTCAAATGGTACTCAAGCATGGATTGCTGCAGCCTCGCCACTGGGCCACTGCCTTCAAGAGACCACGCCAACTGGCAATAAGAGACCCCAGTGCTTTCGCATGCCCAAACAGCGCTGGACAGGGCATCGGGACTCAGCCTGAAGTCGCAGTCAAGCAGGAAAGTGTAAGGCGTCTTGACCTTTGGCTGTACCTCCCTTAGAAAGCCGGCTTTACCGCCAACTCTGGTTTTCCTCCTTTCCACGGATGCCCTGTATCCCTTAGCTCTGAGCTGCGCTACTGCGTCTTCAACGCACCTCACAGACTCCGGGTCATCGCTGTCATCCAGCACCAAAACGTCGATGAGCTCCTTGGGATAGTTCAGATCTAGAACCGATCCAATAGAGCGAGCGGCCACCTTTCCCTCGTTATAAACCGGTATCAGGAGCGTCACCGGTTTGTACTCAGCTCCTAAATCGCGACGCGGCTTCTTAGGCAGCACAAGAATGAGCGATGAAAGGATGAAAAGGGCATAGGCCGCGGCCAACAAGAAAAACTCGACCGCAATGAGGGGCAAGGAGGCAGCGCTGCTCAAGCTGCGAAATAACCGATAGGGCTTAAAGGGTTAACCGGAACCTTACGAAGTATCATCGAGATAGAACCAGGCCTGAAAGGGAAAAGCTTAAATATCACGTATATAAATCTTTAGTTGGTGTTCTCGATGGAAGATCGTGATGAGGAATTAGGATCTAGGATCAAAGTAAAAAACGCCGTTTGTCCCGTATGCGGTAGCACAAACATAATATTTGACCCTGAGAGAGGAGAAACTATATGCGCCGACTGCGGAACCGTCATAAGCGACAAAGCAATGGACAGCGGCCAAGAGTGGAGAGCGTTCACAAAGGAAGAAAGAGACCAGAGAAGCAGGGTCGGTGAACCAACTATTCCTGGCATAGGAGCGGCGCAGTTGTCTACGACCATTGACACAAAAGACATATATAACCTTGGAGGCAAGATGGGAGTTAAAAAAAGAATTGAGCTCCAGAGGATAAGAAAGTGGCAAGTGCGTTCAAGACTTCAGGGTAGCCACGATAGAAACCTGATACAGGCGCTTAACGAGCTTGACAGAATAGTCTCTCAGCTTGGGCTTCCAACTTCCATAAGAAATGAGGCAGCCGTAATCTACAACAGGGCAGCCACCAGTGGGATGGTAAGGGGAAGGAGCATAGAGTCGGTGATAGCGGCAGCGATCTACGCCGCGTGCAGGAAGCTCCGCAACCCGGTTTCCCTTGACGAGATAAGCAGCTATACGCAAGCCAGCAGAAAAGACGTGGCGCGCTGTTATAGGTTGCTCTTAAGGGAGAATAGCGTTAGCGTCCCAGTTCCAGATGCCGTAGATTACGTGGCCAAGATAGCTAGCCCTCTTCACCTGAGCGCGGAGACCCAAAAGAAGGCAGCCGAAGTCATAAAGAAGGCCCAGGAAAGCGGGATAACCGCAGGCAAAGACCCAGCAGGTCTGGCTGCAGCGGGGATCTACATCGCAAGCCTCCTAACTAAGACCCGCCGCACGCAAAAGGAGATCGCCATGGCCGCTCAGGTCACAGAGGTAACCGTCAGGAACAGGTACAAGGAAATGCTTTCAAGGCTCAACATAACCGGTTTAGGCGACGAAGAGGAATCAGAAGAGAAAACTCAGCAATGATCAATCCTAAAAACAAAAAATTTTCAAATGTAATTTTTTTAAGGCGTCACAACAATGTTTGACTCTTGATATCCTTCAGCAACAAGGATCTCCTTGACCCTATTCGCGTGGTTGCCCTGCAAAGTTATCTCATCGTTCTTATAAGTACCACCGCATGCCAGTTTAGTTTTGAGGAGGCTGGCAATCCGCTTCGCCTCAGCGGGATCAGTAAACCCGGTGATAACCGTGATCTCCTTCTTGTACTTGCTCTTCTCAACGCGTACTTCGATCTTCTGTTGCTCCTTGAGGAGGTCTTCCCATATTCCTATTTCGTCGGAGGCACCTATTATCTTGGAACCCTCGTCCATATTGCTGTTCAAGCCCAGTATAGTTACATGAAAGCCTTAATAAGGGTTTCTAATTTATCTTATGTCAGAGTCTCAATACCCGATTTATCAATGCATAAAATGCGGTTATATCTTGACTGACGAGGACTGGAAGGCATCTGGGCTTCTGATATCCAAGTTTAAGTGCCCGCGTTGTGGCGGGCGGGTTTTCATAAAGCTAACCAATAGGGCTTCGAGGATAACGCACGTCGCCTGATGCGAAGCAATAAGCGCTTCCCTAACTGCTGGCCAAGCGCGGAGCAATAAACTTTCAATCGCGAGCGTGCCCGATGCGCCCTTCTTGAAGCATAAAGCTCCATGATCAGCTTAGCCGCCAGAGCCGAGCTAGAATATGAGGGATCGCGAGGCGGGCAGAGCTCCATCACGTCAAAACCGACCAGATTTGCACCTGAGATCGCATCAAAAACCCTTAGTACGTCAAGAGGAGTAAGGCCAAAGGGCTCAGGGGTACCAACTCCCGGAGCGTAGCTAGGATCAAAGGCATCCATGTCAACGGAGAGGTAAAGGGAACGCGACTCGTTTACGAATTGGGTCAGCGATTTCATAAAGGACTCGGAGTGAAGCTGAAACGGAGAGAACTGAACTATTCCCTTCTCCTTACAGTAATCACGCTCCTCTCTAGAAGTGGCCCTAACACCTATCTGAAAAGTGCGCTTGCCCCCGGAATCCACCCATATTCTAGTGGCGCACGCATGAGATAACGGGTTTCCAAGGTAGTCCTTCCTGCAATCGGCGTGCGCATCAAACACTATAAGAGAATCTGCGTTGGCCGCCAAAGCCGCAAAGGGAGTGAAGGTATGCTCTCCTCCTATCATTATCGGGATTTTGCCGAGCGAGACAATCCTCTGGACGGCGCGTTTGAGCGCGCTCGCGGTGGCCGCTCCATCGCCGTGGCTAACGGCTAGATCCCCAGCGTCGTAAACGCGCATATCTTCGAGGTCAACGCCGAAGTACTCGGACCATAATTCCATTCCCTGGATTACCTCCCTTACCGCCTTAGGGCCATAGCGAGATCCAGGAAACGCCGATGAACTGGAGTCAAAAGGAACGCCAAAGAAAACGTACTCAGAGGAATCAAGAGTTGTTTCGAGGCCAGGAAACGTAAGACCAACACGAGATAGATACATGCTTAATTCGTCATCCATAATTCATAGTCACACGAGGTGCTTTTTAACCTTAAGCTCGATAACCAGCTCTAAAAAAGCCGTCGCGAAACTCCCAATAGAGCGCGGCAAACAGCGAAGACAGCAACTAAAATTCAACGAAAGGCGAGTCGAAAAATCAAGTCTTTGAGACCGACCTCATTTTTTTAACGACGTAAGCAAGCCCCGCTAACAATCCAATGGTCACGATAACTTTCGCATAAAGCACGTAGCCGGCGCCTGGATACGTTGGTATTATTATGATCATATGCAACCTCTGCGTGGCTATTTCAGCTTTATCCCCCTTTATCGACAAGCCTGCAAGCGATTAACTCTGCAAGTAAAACCACGGATCTGCGGCTCGCAAGGCCATCTACTCCCGGTCTTACCAATAAGCACCCCAAGCTTTTTTTCTGAACCTCCCCATTAAATACGGAATTGGTAACGGAGGAAGACGTCCTGAGGAGCATAGAAGATGTTGTAGATCCCGAGGTTCAGGTAGGGATCGTCGAGATGAACCTTGTGGACGAGGTAGATATAAGCAGCGATAACGACGTCAGAATAAGGTTTCACTTGACCACTCCCATTTGCCCAGCCCAGTTCGCTTTTGCCATTGCACTGCAAATAAAGGATAGAGTATCTGCTCTGCCAGGAGTGAAAAAAGTTGTTGTTGAAGTAAAAGATCACTTCCTCGCCAAAGAAATAAACGAAGCGGTTAATGGCGCTTACGACAACGAAGGCGCTCAAAATTCGCGAGTACCTTGGCACTTTTTCCTTGACGCCCAGCTTGGCGTTACAGTAAAGCGCTGCGACGAAGAAGAAAGAGGACAGCCTGTTTAGGTAGCGCAATATCTCGGGATTAACGTTGTGCGTCGAAGACGCCCTTACCGCCTCGCGCTCAACCCTTCTGCACACCGCCCTCGCCACGTGAAGGTAAGCGGCCGCCTCGCTTCCCCCAGGAATCACAAACGACGTCAAAGGCGGGATGTCCTTTGCCATCTCGTTTATGGCGCTCTCGAGCTCTTTGGCCTTACCTTCCCTGAAGCTGACTCTTTTCTCGCCTCCCCCGAAGTCGTAGTACAGATCAGCGCCTATCGTAAAAAGGTCGTTCTGTATGGAAAGCAGCCTCTCCCGGACAGGCTCAAGCGGTACGTGTATCAAGACTAAGCCCAGAAGCGAGTTAAGCTCGTCGATTCCGCCAACCAACTCAAATATCTGCTCTCCCTTGGGAAGCCTTCCTTGACCAAACGATGTCTGCCCGTTATCCCCTTTTCCCGTATAATACATCTTGAGTACAAGCCCGACACGACTTAAACGGCTTACCTCGATTCAAGCCCTTCCCAAAACAAACCGCAAAACGCTAAAAAGACTTAAGGGCCAGCTTTTTGGTTAATTAAAAATTGGATTACGATGTGATCGTGGTCGGGGCGGCCACAACCGGAGCAGTAGCCGCAAAAAAGCTGGCAAGCCAGGGCTTCAAGGTGCTCTTGCTCGATGCCAAGCCGAAAAACAGGATCGGGGACAAGGCCTGCGGAGATGCCATAGGAGAGGAAGATCTGAAAAAAGCCGGCGTTACTCTTCCAGCAGAAGTCGTACGGGAAAGGATTCTGGGCGCCGACCTGGTCTCCCCAGACGGAAAGACCGTTTTTCGCATACAGGGATATGGATATACGGTGGACAGAGTTGGATTGGGCTCGGCCCTTGTAGATGAGGCAGAAAGCGCTGGCGCAAAGTTCATAGATAACTTCCACGTAGATGCCCCTATCATAAAGGACGGACGGGTGATTGGCGTAAAGGGAAGCGATGAAATAACCGCAAGGGTCGTCGTTGATGCGTCTGGCAACAAGACCAAGCTAAGAGGAGCCCTACCAGATGAGTGGGGAATTGAAAAAACAGTTGAGAAAAAGGACGCAGTCGCCGCTTACAGGGTCATCATGGAGGACATGAAGCCAGCCATTGAGCATGGCTACCTGAGGTTAATCTTCGATCAGAACACCTCCCCCGGCGGGTACATATGGCTGTTCCCTGAGGGAAACCTCTCTAACGTTGGCCTTGGGGTAACGATGATAGGCAACTACCCCAATCCCAAGATCGCTACCGAAAACTGGATCAAGGGGAAATATGAGGGCAAGATAGTGGCAGGAAGCGGAGATACAGTTCCAACGAGGAGGCCCTTTGCAACAATGGTCGGAAACGGGATAGTGCTAGCTGGTGATGCAGCTGCCACCGTTAACCCTGTTACAGGCGGCGGTATAGGCAGCGGCATGCTGAGCGCCAAGTTCGCCGCAGAAGCTGTGGCTAAGGCCCTGAGCCAGGCAGATCTTCCTGGCATAAACGAACTCTGGAGCTACAACGTCACGTACATGAGGGAGTACGGCGCAAAGCAGGCGGGGCTCGACGTTTTCAGGCACTTCCTCATCAAGCTAAGCAACGATGACATAAGCTTCGGGATGTCATCAGGCATAATGGACGAGAAGACGGTAACGCAAGCTGCCGTTACAGGAGAAGTCAACATTAACCTGAGAAAGGAAGTGGAAATCATGATCAGGGGATTGAAGAGGCCAAGCATCCTGTTAAAGCTCAGGCAGATGGCTTCAGATGTAAAGACGGCTATGGAGATCTACTCCGCCTACCCGGACGGCTTCGACGGCTTCTGGTCCTGGAGAAAAAGGGCCGATTCCTTCTTCGCGAGCCTGCCTTATTAGCTCATTATTTTCACGCTTACGTCTTAAACGCCAACGCGCCAACTACATATGGTAAACCTCGACCCTCAAAGTGGGCAAGTGGCCGTAGCATTCTTCGGAAGGGGAGGGCAGGGAATTAAGACCGCAGCGAGAATTCTTGGAAGAGCGCTTTTTCTATCGGGCTATAACGTCCAAGATTTCCCCCTATACGGTGCAGAGCGCAGAGGGGCGCCCGTTTACTCTTACGTCCGCGCTTCAGCTCTTGACATAGAGGAAAGAGGATCCGCAGACGCAGATATAACGGTCTTAGCTGACAAGAGCGTGAGTTCGCAAGCCCGCCTGTCAGGAATTGTGATTGCAAATTCACGTAACGACGAAAGCGGAGTGCTTTCCGTTGATCTGACATCAGCCACCTCCGAGCTTGGAGCCTTCGCCCTAAGCGTCGCCGCGGCAGCCGCAGCCGCAGCAATCATAACTGGGATAAACGCGGATAACCTCAACGCAGCCATAGAAAAGGAAGTAAGGGCGCCCAAACCGCTACTGGAAATGGAACGTGCGGTGGCCAAGAAGGTTTTCTGTGAAGTAAAGCACAAGCCCTTGCCTCGGCCTTGGCCCAAAGAAACGCCTTCTGCGCGCATCTTAGAGCTAAGCCCAGATCCTTGGGAATTGAGCAACCCAATCATAAAGGCAAGCGGCACTTCCGTGATGAGAAAAACTGGCTCGTGGAGAGTTAAAAGGCCAGTTATAGTGCTCGACAAGTGCAAGGCGTGCTTCTTATGCTACGTGGCTTGTCCCGAATCGGTTATCACTCTTGACGAGAAGGGCATGCCTTCCATATCATACGATAACTGCAAAGGGTGTATGATATGCAAGAGCATCTGCCCCTTTGGCGCCATTCAAGAACTTCCTGAAATAGAGGCGCAGCCAATTGCTTGACCTAATAACTGGGAACGAGGCAATAGCCTGGGGAGCTCGGCTAGCTCAAGTCGATTACGTTCCCATATATCCCATAACTCCGCAAACCGAGATAGTCGAAAAGCTCTCCGAATGGGCTGCCAACGGACTTATAAAGGCGAAGATAACCAAGATGGAATCCGAGCACTCCATGATAACTGCAGCTGGTGCCGCGGCACTTGCAGGTGCGCGCACCTTCACCGCCACCTCCTCACAAGGCCTTCTTTACGCCTTCGAAATGCTCTACAACGTCTCAGGATGGCGCGCTCCATTCGTGCTCGCGAACGTATCAAGGGGTCTAGCGGCGCCGCTGACGCTTCTTCCCGATCACAACGATGCCTTGGCCGCTAGGGATTCCGGCTTCCTTCAGTTCTACGCTGAAACCTGCCAAGAGGCCCTTGACTCCGTGCTGATAGCATATCGCGTGTCGGAAAGCCGCAAGGTAATGCTTCCGTCAATGGTCAACATCGACGGATTTTACCTGTCATTCACAAGAGAGAGAGTCGTGATACCTGACGAGATTGGGGACTTCCTTCCACCTTACCCGATTCCCGCAATCTCCGCTGACAACATGACTTCCATGGGCCCAACAGTTCTTGAACCCTCCATCTACTCATACTTCAAATACCAAATGCACCTGGCTCAGGTCAGCGCTCTTGACGAGCTAAAGAAAGCCATAAGCGATTACGAGAAGGCCTTCGGAATAAAGCGCGCTCTTATCGACGAGTACATGGCAGAGGACGCCGATTACGTCATAGTGATGACAAGCTCCTTTGCAACGATGGCCAGAAAGGCAATAAAATCCATGAGGGAAAAGGGAATTAAAGTTGGCTTGATAAGGCCGTGGATTTTAAGGCCCTTCCCAAGAAATGAGCTCTCGAGCGCATTGGCTGGAAAAAGAGGAGTCGCCGTGTTCGATCAGGACATCTCTCCTGGCTACGGAGGCGCCCTCTATGCCGAGATAGCGGGCTCGCTTTATGGAACCTCAGACGCACCTCGCCTCGCCTCTTTCATAGGAGGCTTGGGAGGCAAGGAACCTACTCAAGAGGAATTCGAGCTAATGGTAAGAGAGCTGATCAAGCCTGATTTGACGCGCCGGGGGCCAGTAATGCTTTGGACGGATGAGGATCAAAGGACCCTGGATAAACAAAGGCGCATAGCATTAGGAGGCGATGTCATTGGTAGGCGACCGCTCCATAAGGACAATCCGCGACACGCCCCTCGAAGAGTACCTGCATCCGGGATCTTCTATGTGCCCTGGCTGCGGGGCGCAGATAATGATAAGGTTGATGCTAAAAGTCCTCGGCCCAAAGACCTTTATCGTCAACGCGGCCGGCTGCATGACCCTGCTTCAGACGTATCCATATTCGAACTTGACGGCTGGATGGCTTTACACGGCCTTTGCATGCGCGCCGGCCGGCGCCCAAGGAATAAGGGACGCTCTCGACTCGCTGATAAGCCAAGGCAAAGCAAAGGACGAAGAAATAAACGTCCTGGTCTTAACCGGTGATGGAGGCGCCTACGACATAGGGCTTCAGGCTACCTCAGCGGCCATGGACAGGAACCTTGACTTCTATTACCTCTGTTACGACAACGAGGCCTACGGCAACACCGGATTTCAGCAGAGCGGAGCATCGCCCTACGGCTCAAGGACTACCACATCTCCGGTTGGAAAACTCAACCCGATAGGCACCGAAAAGCGCAAGAAGGACCTATTCGAGATATGGAAAGCTCACAACCCGGCTTACTTGGCCACGATTTCGCCCTCGCATCCGCTAGACCTCATGCAAAAAGTTGAGGAGGCTATGCGCAGGAAGGGACCAAAGATGTTTATAGGATACGCGTCATGCCCCACGGGAATGGGGTTTGACCCCTCTCTATCGTTAAAAGTTGCCCAGCTTGCCGTTGATACCGGTGTATGGCCGCTTAAGAAGTACGTTGATGGAAGGGTAATCCACACGATAATCCCAAAGTTCGTCCCCGTTGAGGAATACCTCAAACTTCAGGCCAGGTTTCAGCACCTGTTTGACGAGAACAACCCTTTGGCAAAAAAAGCAATTGCCGAAATAAAAGAGGAAATAATGTCGTATTGGAAGTCGCAGGGGGTTGATGTCAAGCCTCGACATCACATGGTCATAGCCGATGGAAGCTGCTGCGGCTCCTGTTTTTCTTCATCGCTCTTTTGGTTCAGCTGCGGTATGCCAAGCGGGAAGGGGAGGCCCAGCTCCCTGCAGACCAATATGGATGTCGCTATGCTGTGGTTCAGCGCTACTTGGAGCGCCGGTAGATACGGCTTCTTGTCGTCAAGATCCTTCGAGATCTTATCCAAGTCCTCCTGTCCTCCTGACAGGATTATCTGGCCGTGAAACGTCAGAGTGCCGCTTGCAGGCACGAAGTTCACGCTGAAAGCGAACGGTATCACCGACATAGTTGGGCTTCTCCTTTCCACGGGCCCGCTTGGGGCATTAAGCTGTGTCTGCATCTGCACCTTTACTAGATCTCCCTCAACCAGCTTCTCCGCGTGAATCTCAAGCAGTTTAACTGATATTGTTATGCTCATGGGCTAGGGCCCATTTAGCGCTTTTTTACCTTGCTCCGAATTAAAGCTCACCGTTCATCGAGTTTAGATGAAAGAAAATCATCGATCCTCGAAAGCGCCGTTCTGATGGATTCTGGGGATGCCGCGAAAGTAAACCTTAGGTGGCCCCTACCCGCTTCCCCGAAGGTGCTGCCAGGAACCGTTGCCACATGAGTTGCTTTAGCGAGCCTAACGGAAAACTCATCGTCATCGCTCCCATAGAAAGAGAAATCGGGGAAGGCATATATGGCTCCTTCTGGTTTTGCAACCCTTACGTTTGGCAACTTCTTTAATCCGTCGTAAAGTAACTCCATGCGCCTGCCGTACTCAGATACCATCTTGTTAACGCTATCCTGGGGGCCCTTAAGGGCTTCAAGCGCAGCGTACTGCGAAATCGATGATGCGCTTATAACGTTTGTGTGGTGTACTATCTTAAGAGCTTCCATAACCTCCTTTGGAGCCGCCAGATAACCTATCCTCCATCCGGTCATTGCATATGCCTTGCTAAAGCCGTTAATGGTTATTGTGTTCTCAGGTGCTATGGAAGCCGGACTTAAGAGCCTCTTACCGCTGTAGTTCATCTTCTCATATATCTCGTCAGATACTATTATGGTGCCGTGCTCCGCTGCTAGATCAACAACAGCCTTTATTTCCTCATCACTCATCACGTAACCCGTTGGATTAGACGGGTTGTTAATGATTATGACCTTGGATCCGCCTATGGTCTCCTTCACCTTTTCTAGGTCAACTCTAAAGCGATCTCCTTCCTCTATGAGGTTTACCGCGTTCAGCCTCGCTCCCCGCATTTGAACCAAATCCAAGTAAAGGGAGTAAGCCGGAGTGAAGACCGTGACCTTGTCTCCAGCGTTGACGAAGGCCTGGAAGACCGTGGCCAAGGCCTCCTCTGCGCCGACCGTCACTATCACCTGATCGGGAGATACCTCGATCGAGTTATCTCTCTTCAGCTTCTTGCTGATCTCCTCGCGTAGCTCCCTTAGGCCGGACGGATCCACGTAGTGAGTCTTTCCATTTCTCATGGCATCCTCCGCCGCCTTTATCACGTTTGGCGGTGTGTCAAAGTCCGGCTCGCCCGTGCTCAGGTAAACGGAGTCCTTGTAATTGGAAAGCATTAGCGTAACCCTCCAGATTCCCGTGAAGGCCATGTGCTTTATTTGTGGCAGTACCCACTCATCTAACGACTCCATGATATTATAACTGTGCATTGATGTTTAACCTTTTTCATCGTGCAACACTCTCATCATCGGGCAAAGAGCGCCAAATTTCCTCTATTTAGCAAGCGCTTTCTCATCGCTTATAGGTTGCCCTCTTGGTCGTCTGACAACCTCTCCCTTCCTCGGGGCAAACCCCTGAAGTTTCCTGCGACCTTCGCGGCCCTCCTTTCTTCTCTTGGGGTGGCTTACGTCCCCTCTCCCCTGAGCCGGATTTCTGGTTGAGGGCTACCTTATGGCCATGTTGGCTGCGGGTGCAAATCAGGTTACCACTGGAAAGTATCCCCGAAACGATTATAAGGCAATCACATAATGTTAATCCATAGAAAGTGAAGAGATCCACTTTTACAATCCAATTCTTGCTATCCATAAACGGTACGGGTATCCTCAGGTGGTCTTAATGAAAAAGCCACTCAAGGGGATTATGCTCAGCCAAGACCTTCTGGATCAAATCCTGGAGTACGCAAAAGGCATGTACCCAAAGGAGATCATGCTGCTGGCACGCGGGGACAGGATAGGCAGCTACCTCTACATCGACGAGGTGCTGTCACCTCCGCTTCAGCACAACGGCTCTGATTTCGCTTCAATAAACATTTTCTACACTCCCTTCACTCCTTCGATAATTGGCACAATTCACAGCCATCCCAGTGGAGCTCTTATGCCCTCCCTTCAGGACCTCTTATCCTATATGGGAAGGATAATGGGCATCGCGGCCTATCCTTTTGAAGGGAAGCATGACTTTGCGTTCTTTGATCGTCAGGGAAACGTGATACCCTATTACATCGGAAACAAGGAGACAGCAAAGAACTCCTGAGAAATATCTCACTTATCCTTAAAGAAAACCGCTAGTTATGCCTTCCTTATGTAAACCTTTATGGCATCACCATCGATGTCCCATTCCTCGGCGAACCAATCCCCTTTTGGCGGCTCTGATGATACTACCGCTGAAACCGCTCTGGTGTCAGCCACCACACCCGCTATAGTTGAGGCCAACCTATCCCTTATTTCGCCCTCGGCTTGCACCACTAAGTCGATCTTGTCTTCAACAAAAAGACCAGCCCTCTTCCGCGTCTCTTGAACTCTCCTTATGAGCTCCCTTTTCAGCGCCTCGGCCTCAAGCTCTGTATCAACCATAGTGTCAAGAAAGACCTTACCTCCGTCGTATTCAGCAAAAGCATAACCATCCCTAGGAACGACGTCAACTTCAACGGCTTTCTCAGGGATTTCGTATTCTTTTCCGTTTATCACAACCGATTTAACCCCCTGTTTCACTTTCTCCGCCACGTAAGCGGTTTTATCCTTAAAGACCGATCCCAGAACGTCGTACCGTATCCTTAACTTTTTCTCAACGAATTCTTCCTCCTTTCCCTGCTTTACCTCCTTGACGTTTACCTGCTCGGCTATCAGCTGGGCTAGCTCGGTGGGAATTGGGCCAGTAACGTAAAGCGCTCTAAGCGGATGTCTGACCTTTATTCCCGCCTTATTCCTAGCCGCCAAACCAGCAGCAACGATCTTCATGGCCAGCTCCATGTCACGCTCAACGCGCTCATCAACCGTGAACCGCTTTACCGGCCATACCATATTCCCGTCCTCGTCTGGAAGCGAGGGCAACAAGTACGTGGTCAAAAACGGAGCGAAGGGATAAAGCATCCTAGCTATCCCGTCGAGCGCCCAATAAAGCGCGTAGTAAGCCGCCTCTTTGGAAGGGTCGTGCTTTTCCTCCACCCAAGTCCTCTTTCTTACAAGCTTCACGTACCACCTGCTTACCTCCTCGGTTGCAAAGTCCAGTATCAGCCTTATGGCTGAAGAGTAGTCAAACGAATCCATGAGTTCTAAAGCGGCCTTCTCAGTCCTGGCTAGCCTTGACAGGATCCACCTGTCCTCAGGGAGCAGTGCAGGCACGTCAAGCGGATGGTAATCGTCAAGCTCCATGTAAGTCGTGGCAAAGTAGAACAAGTTCCATATGATGTTCAGCTTTTTAACCGCGTCCTGAAGCCCCCTCTCGCTGAACCTAACGTCCTCCCACGGCGTATGCTGCATGAAGAAGATGCGAAAGGCGTCCGCGCCGTACTTCTTGATGATGTCCTCGACGTCTACGTAATTTCCCAGCGACTTGTGCATTTCCCTGCCATTCTCATCCAATGCCATGCCATGGGCCATGACCCTTCTGTAAGGGGCGACGCCCCAGAGACCAGCTGAGACCTTAACAAGCGACGCAAACCAGCCGCTGAACTGATCCTGTCCCTCGAGAACGAGCTCATAGCGCGGCGGCGGCCAGCTCCCGGTGGATGCGTAAGGAGCCGAGCCCGAGTCAAACCAAACGTCAAAGACGTCCTGAACCCTCTTCATGGTACCCCCGCATGAATGGGGGAACGTCACGTTATCTATAAGGGGCCGATGCATCTGAAGCGAATCCGTGATCTTGCGGCCTGAAAGCTCCTCAAGCTCCTTTAAAGAGCCAATGACCTTGACCTCGCCGCACTTATCACAAACCCATATCGGTATCGGAGTCCCCCAGTATCTCTGCCTTGATATGACCCAGTCGCCAAGGCCCTTAAGCCAGGGCGTAAGCCTTGCCTCTTTTAACCAATCCGGTATGGTGGCAACATCGCTGACCGACGTCATCAGCTTTTCCTTAATCTTTGATATCTTTATTAGCCACTGCTCCGTTGGCCTCATTATAAGAGGAGTGCCGCACCGCCAACACACGGGGTACCTGTGCTTTATGGGTTCAACCTTGAACAGGGCACCAGCCGAACTCAAATCCCTCAAAATCTCATCATTTGCATCCCTGACGTACTTCCCAGCGTACCTGTCCACGAAGTCCCTGTACCTTCCTTTTTCATCGACTAAGTCAAGCATGATCAAGCCGTTCTTTTGTCCTACATCGAAGTCCTCCTGCCCGTGGGCAGGAGCGACGTGAACTATTCCCGTTCCCTCATCCGCGGTCACGTATTCTCCGCTGAGGACGACTTTGTGCTCAAAGTCATGAAACTTGAGAAAGCTAAGAGGGTACTCGTAGACAATACCCTCGAGGTCTTTTCCCTTGAACTTGGTCTCCAATTCGAAGCCTTGCCCAAGGACTTGAAGCCTGCTCTCGGCCAATATGTACCTTTCGTTTCCCAGCCTTGCCACAACGTAATCAACGTCCGGATTGACCATTAGGGCGCTGTTTGCGGGCAAAGTCCAAGGCGTCGTGGTCCACGCGAGTAAGTACTCGTTCGACTTCCCCTTTACCTTAAACTTTACGTAAACAGATTTTTCATCGAGTTCCACGTAGTTGTTAACTTCATAGTCGGAAAGAACGGTTTCGTCTTTGGGGCACCAGTAAAACACCCTCTTTCCTTTTTCCACAAGCCCTTGGTCGTAGAGCTCTTTGAACTCTCTCCACTCAGCCTCCATGTACTTCATATCGGAAGTGAAGTACGGCCTGTCCCAATCCATGGCAACGCCAAGCAGCTTGAAGACGCGCGTCATTGTGGCCATGTTTCTCTGAGACAGCTCGTTGCACCGCTCGACGAAACGCTCTAACCCAAACTTCACGATCTCCTGTTTTCCAGTTATTCCAAGCTCCTTTTGGACAGCCAGCTCCGTCGGAAGGCCGTGGCAGTCATACCCGGGCTGCGCAGAGAACTCGTCACCTCTTGATTGCCTGTACCTGATGTACACGTCCTTCATCACTTTGTTCCAAGCGGTGCCGGGATGAGGTATTCCCGACACGAAAGGAGGCCCGTCCAGCAACAACGTGCCGACTTTGTACTTCACGCTCAGCACTAGATCTCTGACCGCATCTTCGACCTCTGCGTGATCATAGTTATTTTTAACTACGCGTCTACTCAACGATGGTGAAATCCCTTAGGCGCTTATAAATGCTACTAGGCTTGCAATCGCCCCTTCCTGTAGCTAGTTTTAACCATAAGTGATCCCTCCTGATTATAGCTCTCCACCTTCTTGATTATCCTTGTTCCTGTTCTCCTCATCCAGAGCCTTAGCCTTAACTCGCGCGAAAAATGCCAAAGCAAAATCCCTGAATAGAAACCCAACACAATACCTACCCCCACCAAAACGCCCAAAAACCCGAGCAAGAAAAGGGGAATTACAACGTAAGCGAAAAGAGCTACAAGCCTTCCTAAAAAATAGCTCTTGTCGTAGTACTTGAGCTCCACGTACGCTTCATCCCTTGAAAGGTGATAAATCATACGCTTCAGCTCCCCGTTTTTTACTCTGAAAGATGCCCCGTAGACCGCAAGCAACACAGCCGAGAACCAGAGGATCGACGTACCTCCAACGTAAGCCACTAAAGCAATGCACAGCGAAAAAAGCAGCATGCTGAAGGCCATTCCCTTAACAGAGGGGGTGTAGGGGCTCTCAAAGCTCATGCAGCTTCTTTCCTCCCCTTCGCTATTTCCTCTGCGTAGTGACAGGCCACCCAGTGTCCTGGCGATACCTCCCTCAGCTTCGGCTCCTCCGTCCTGCACTTGTCGGTGGCGTACGGGCAACGATGGGGTTCTCTATGAGCTCCTCCGAGCTCGCAAGCTCAACCAGTCTTCCCAAGTACATGACCGCAATCCTGTCGCACACGTGCTTAGCCAGCGCCAGATCATGCGTTATAAACAAAAACGACAGACCGTACTGGTCCTTCAGGTCAAGCATCACGTTCAGGACTTCAGCCCTAATCGACACGTCAAGCATCGATACCGGCTCATCTGCCACGATGAATTCAGGTCCCAGGGCCAATGCCCTCGCTATGGCAACCCTTTGCCTCTGACCTCCTGATAGCTCATGAGGATACCTGTCCATGAACTGCTCAGGAGGCGTGAGCTTAACCGCCACCAGCGCATCCCTTACTTTCTTCTCAAGATCTGCTTCGTCCTTGTAGAGCTTATTGATCCTCAGTCCCTCTGCCACCACGTCCCTTATCCTGAAGCGGGGATTTATGGAATCGTAGGGATCCTGGAATATGATCTGTATGCTCTTCCTCACGGAAGCCAGCTCTTCATGACTAACCTTAAAGATGTCCTTGCCCCTGTAGAGAACAGCACCGCCCGAAGGCTCCACGAGGCGAAGGAGGGTTCTTCCGACCGTGGTCTTCCCGCTTCCCGATTCGCCGACAAGTCCCAGCACCTCTCCCTTGTACACGTCAAAAGTCACGCCATCAACAGCTTTCACCAGCTTTTTCACGCCGTGAATGCTTTGCATAAACGAGAGCTTGGGCTCATAGTACTTCTTGAGGTCCCTGACGCTGATGATAACTTCTTTCTTATTTTCTGTTTCCATTCCCTTTCACCTGCTTGGCTTCATCCTTCCCTCAGATATTTCCTCTGCGTAGTGACAGGCCACCCAGTGTCCTGGCGATACCTCCCTCAGCTTCGGCTCCTCCGTCCTGCACTTGTCGGTGGCGTACGGGCAACGTCCGCCTTCTCCACGATTTTACCCGCATACATTATGATGACTTCGTCTGCCAGCTCAGATATTATGGAAAGGTCGTGAGTTATCAGAATTAATGACGTGGAGAACTTCTTCTTTACCTCTTCCAGCAGTTCCAGAATCTCCGCCTGCACTATAACGTCAAGCGCCGTCGTCGGTTCATCGGCAATTACAAGCGGAGGCCTAAGGGCAAGTGCCATGGCTATCGCAGCCCTCTGCTTCATTCCTCCACTGAACTCATGAGGGTAGCTCTTTGCCCTGTCGGCGTGGATTCCCACCATCTCCAGCAGCTCTTCCGCCCTTTGATACGCCTCTTCTTGAGAAACGCTTTCGTGCGCCAATATGGCTTCCGCGATCTGATCCCCTACCCTAAATACCGGATTCAGCGCGTTCATAGAGGCCTGAGGCACCAATGATATCTGTTTCCACCTTATCTCCCTCATTTCTTCCTCGCTAGCGGAAATCAAGTCCTTTCCCTGTAAATTCACCGATCCCGATATGATGCGAGCATTTGAGGGCAGGAGCTTCAATATGGTGGTGGCTACGCTCGTCTTTCCGCTTCCCGATTCGCCCGCGATTCCCAGCGTCCTCTCCTTGTCAACGGTAAAGGTGAGGCCGTCGACCGCTTTAACGTACCCAGCCTTCGTAGCGTAATACATCCTTAGGTCAGAAACTTCAAGTAGTGGCATGTTTTACACCGAACTTTTTTTAAAGCTGTTAACCACCTATAAACTTTTCCAGAGCCCCAGATCCGTTTTTTAAAATCGTTACGCATTATTTCCAGCTCAACCCGAACGATATTTCACCCCATGCGTTAACCTGACGCTTTCGTAAACCGCGATGCCCCCTGAGACGCTGGTCACGTTGCAGCTCTCAAGGACGCCGTGAGAACTGTAATCGCCTGTGAAATAAACCGCTACCTGGGGAAGCCCTTGCTCTTCTCTTAACGACGTGAGATTGACGCTAACATGTGTGCCGTGGACAACGTAAGAAGCCTCGAAGGCAACCCCGGAAAGCGTCACGGCCGCTGATCCATTACCGTCATGAAGGCCGGAGGCGAACAAGGGTAGCCCGAAGTACTCGATAGCTATGTACGTGTAATTGCGAAACGGGTCAAAGAAGGTTGTAACGTTCTGCGTCGTGATGGGATGGGCTAGCGTGACGTTAAGGGCTTCGGTGACCGTGTAGTTGAAGTATATGATCTGCCCCTTCACCCTCGTGACGGTAACGTTGAACTCCACGCTCGTAGGGGAGTTCCTAAGCCCCACGGTCTCATCGTATTCGAGCGATAAACCGGGCCTTACGTAGCTTTTTGGAAGCAAGACGTAGACGGACACGCTTGCTAAGACCACCAAGAGGACCACGAAGGCTTCCAAAAAAACCCTCTTCTTCATTTTGATTACCTGCAAAGAACCGCCTTACCTCTTCCTCAGCCGCGGGTTGAAGATCTCGTCAAGCGCGTACCCCAGCAACACGAATGCCAGCGACAGGAGCACTATTGCCAAGCCAGGAAATAGGAACCACCACCAACCGAACCCGTAGGCAGTAGCGGACGCGGCATGGTCATATGCCTTGGCTATCATCCTTCCCCACGTTGGTATGGTAGAGGCGTTAGGAAATAGAAAGTCAAGCGAGGCCTCGGTCAAAATGAAGCCCGGAACGCTCAGCGCTAAGTTAGCGTAAACTAACCCCATTATGTTCGGAAGCAGGTGCTTGTTCATTATGTAAAACTTGCCCGCGCCAAGAGCCCTAGCGGCCTCCACGTATCCCCTTTCCTTTAGAGAAAGGGCTTGCGACCGGATAACCCTTGCCAAGCCCGGCCACGAAAGAACCGAGAACAGGACCACAAGCAGCACGTAAAGCAATGAAGGATCCTTCTGAACGGCCGGACTCTGGGTAAAGACGAACAGGACCACTATGGCCAAGGGAAGGAACGGCAGCACCAATATCACGTCAGCCACCCTCATCCATAACTCGTCCAACAGGCCGCCTTCGACGGCAGAAAGCAATCCCAGAAACGTCCCGATGACCACTGTAACCGCTGAAGCAAGCAATCCCACCTCAATGGATATGCGCGATCCGTAGACGAACTGTGACCAGAGGTCTCTGCCCATGTTATCGGTGCCCAGCAACCCATAGGCCCTGCCAAGCACGTAGAGATAAGCGGGTTCCATGTAAAGTTTAACCGAGGCGGTCTTCCCCTGCTGAGGTATAACCACCAGCTGAACCGTGTAATTGTAGGTGCCCTTTTTTGCGAAGAAGATCTCTCCGCTATCGACGGCAGTGGCCCCAGAAGGACCCAAAGCAGCCGTGTTCACATCCGGCAACACGTTCGACAGCGATATGTCGTACCATCTGCCGATGGGAATGCCGTTTCTGTAGCTTATCACCTCAACCTGTGAATTTGACATGATCGCGTAATCGGTTAGCTTGTACGTGCCGCTCGGCCCGCTGAGTATGAACCTGAAGTAGAAATCGGCAACGTTGCTCACGTTTTCAACGTATATTACGTCGCCGAAGTCGAAGTCGTACGGAGCTTTATAGTTGTAGCTGAAGTTATAGGAAAGGCTTGCCACAGTTTCGCCAGCGAAAGACTTCGATGAATAGGGCACGCTGGTGCTTATCAGCAACGCTTCTTTCGGATGGAAGCCAAAATCAAGCTTGCTAGTCGCGGAAGGCGGCAAGGCCACCGGGTTAGGTATGGCCTGCGTCGAGCCCATAGCGGTGACGTGCCAGCTCGCCAGGTCGGTGCTCGTAACGAGGGTATTCGGGGGTAGCCCGGAGTACTGCGGCAATACGGTTGCCCACTGCGGGACAGCCCATGGCCCGGCCACGTAGGGCTCGTTCGGCGGATTAGACGTGAGGATTGGCGCGCAAACAGCCGTGAAAGTGAAGAACACGATTATTGCCAGCCCCAGCACGCCCAACTTGTTATGGAAGAACTCGCTTAAACCCTGATGCTTAGATAACCAGCTCATAGGCGTCACCCGGCTCTGATCCTGGGATCGAGAAAACCGTACAGCAGGTCGGCGACGAAGTTCGCCGCCACGACCATTATGGATATGACGAAGAATATCGCTTGCTCCAAAGGAAAGTCAAGCGTTTCAATGGCTACAAACGTCCAGTACCCTAGTCCAGGCCACGAGAATATGGTCTCCGTAATCACAGCTCCTGAAAGTATGAAACCCATGGATAGCGCGAAAAGGGTTATGATCGGAAGGATGGCGTTCCTTAGCGCGTGTTTATACAGTATTGCCGAATTTGATAGGCCCTTGGCTCTGGCCATCATTATGTAGTCCTCGCTTAGCACGTCGATGGTTGTGCTCCGCATTATCAGGTAAACCCCACCTATGCTTATCAAGAGAAGCGACGTAAATGGCAGTACCATGGATTTAAGCAACGCCCCAACGAACGCTATACCATGGAATGAAGAAAAGTACGCCTCCGCGTCGATGGGAAACAGCTTCATTGAAAATGCGAAGAAGATCAGCAGCAAAGTACCAATCCAAAACGACGGCATCGCGTACAGAAACAGCAAAGTGGTAAATGACGCAACGTCAGCTACCTGCCCTCTTTTAGCAGCGGAAATGATACCAAGATATATTCCTATTATGTAAGCCGCAATCGTAGAAGAACCCAAGAGAAGAATCGTGTAAGGTGCGAAGCGCTCTATGGTAACGGTGACGGGACCTGAAAGAGCCCCGCCGACGTTATAGCCAAAGTTAAAGGTGAACATAGATTTAAGATAGATAAAGAACCTTTCATAAATAGGAAGGTTAAAACCCATGGCCGCAATGACTTGCGCCCTTATCTTCTCAATGTAAGCCACATTGTGTATGCTTCCGGAAGGCAACGGCACGAACCACTGTTCAGGGTTAACGTGCAGTACGTAGAAGGGAAGTACCTGAAAGAGGAAGAAGTTAATCGCAGCCACGACTACTAGGACCACAACCATCGTGCCTAGGCGTCTTAGTATGAAACCTCTTAGGCTCAAAGTTAAAAGGTAATGAGGTTCTGTTTTAAGCGTTTCGGGCTTTCATTCACTAAAGGAGCCGGTTTTTGCATGGCGTTCTAAAAGGTCTGTGGATCTAAAGAACTTCGTAATGGAAAGCTGAGGTCCCTGTGAAACGCGGCCAAGCATGAAATGCTTTACAAAGAAGCCTGAAATAAAGGTTATTCAGGCTTAGGGTAGATAAGCAATGATAAAAAATCTAATAAAAAAATATTATTTAGGTGCTGGCTGGGCTTGCGATCCTCCCTTAGCAGAAGGCTTCCGGAGCAGCAACACAACTGCAACGACCACTATTACGACAACGATCACCGCTATTATCGCGTACAACGTGTAATTGGTGGGGGACGAAACGGTTAGCGTGGCAGAGGGCGATGACACGGATGAGTTGCTAGCAGCATAGGCGCTTACGGAAAGAGTACCGGTGGCCGACGGTGTGTACTTGAAGATCGCGATGCCCTTGCTGTTCGTCACGTTGCTTCCGACCTCAGTGCCGTTGACCACGAAAACTATTGTTTGCCCTGCCATTGGAGCGCCCGTGTATGACAAGGCCTGCGCGCTTATGGTAACTGGCTGGCCCTTTGTGACCGAGCTCGAGGAGAGAGTTGGAGCGCTGATCTTGGCCACGCTCGTCTTGACGTTAATGGCAGTGAACGTGTACCAGTACCTCTGGAGGCCGAAGCTGGTGTAAGTCGCATTGGTAAACACCTCGTATAGCCCGGGAGCAAGCGACGACGTGTTAATGGTAGCTGTGTAAACGCCGTTGGCTCCTCCCTGAAGCGGAGCCTTTGCAAGCACCTGACTTGAGTTGGACAGCACCTCCACGTAGCCGGTGGCGTTGGTTATGGGGATCGTTCCAGTTGTCCCAGGCGCCACTCCTTCGAACGAAGACGAAGTGGGGTTGTAGATCGTCTCATTTATTGTGGCCGTATACGTGAATGGCTTGCCCGCTATGGCGCTCTGCTGGAAAGCCCACCACGCGCTCCTGTAGTAGTGGATGTTCCTGACCAGGGTTATAACATTGGAGACCTTGTTCCAGCTCACAAAGGTAAACGGGCCGCTGCCGACCTCGAGGTTGGGCAGCCAATAGATAAATTCCGGAAGCTTTGTAGTATTTGACTCAAGGTATCCTGATAAACCGGATATCTGGTTCGCCGGCAAAGTAGTGTCCATGGCTCCCGTGCTGCTTGCAACCGCGGATGGGCTGAAGTACTTGAATATGTGTTCCGGAATTAGGGCGATGTCGAGCGTGTAGATGTTCCAGAGGTTCGTGGAGTTGACGTACAACTTTATCTCATACGGGTTGTTTGGAGGTATGTAGGTAGCTAGCAGGCCGTAAGGTGGAGCTGAGGCGTAGGAATCAGGCGTAGAGGCACCGCTTAGTCCCTGAAGATCCCAGTAGTAGAGCGAGAAGTTGTAATCATAGGCAGTTATGGGAACTCCATCCTGCCATGTGAGGTTGTGGAAGAAGTTAAGAGTTATGACTTGCCCATTCACTATCTTGCTGGCGTTGAACGGGTTCCACCAGCCGCTTCCGTGTCCAAGAGGTGTGGTGGTCTCGTTCTCTATAGAGTAAGTGGCCATCCAGGGCATTGTAGCCAGAGATGTAACGCCAGTTGGAGGTGTTCCTATGGGGCTGTCGTAGACGTTCTCCCAGACGTCGATTTGCCACACCCAGTTTGTTTGATAAAGTGGGTTAAGCGATGTTGGCACGCCGTGCAAGGCCTCTGTGTAAGTTCCTCCGTACGCTTGGCCTGTGGGATGAACGTTGAGCAGCGTGTAGTAGAGACCAGTCGAAGTGGACGGGCCCGTGGTTGGGATGAGGGCGTACCCAGACCAACCCGATGTCCAAACCGAGTACAACTCTGGCTCGTAGAACCAGATTATGTATGGGAGGGTCTGATAGAATATCTTCTGAATGTTCCAGGCAGCCTCCTGTGCTATGGACACGTTCGCTGCGTCGTAGTAAAGGATGTTGCCCCAGTAATCCATTTCAGGGTTGTAGTAGTTTCCAAAGTCAACGACTCCTGCGTACTCGCTCGTGAAGAAGAAATCTGGCCAGTTCGGCTCTGCGGAAACAATCCATCCAAATGTGTACATGTCCCACTTGTCGTTGGCCTTGGCATAGGTGTAGTTGAAAACTGGCGGCTTTATCGTAGAGAAATTATCGCCCATGACACCTGGAGATATGACGGCCGCTGCCGCTGGGCTGTATATCTCACCGCTCGCCGTCTCGTCTGTAACGCCCACCAGGTCTATGGTCAGGTTTATCTGAGCCGCGGCCTTGGCAAAGTCTTGAGCTGCCTCGGTTCTAATTGGATCATCGCTCCTGTAGTAAAGCGTCGGCGAAAACGGCGTACCATTGTAGTACCACTGCCCGGTAGCCTTGTTATAAGTTATGCCGGGGACTTCGAGGAGCTCGTGCATGGCAGCCGTGAGGTTATACTTGTAGGGATAAGGAAGGCTGGGGTCGTACCAGTTGACCGCTGAGAACGGCTGAGAGTAAAGCGTGGGGTTATAAAGTTGAGGCCCAGCTAAGACCTCCGCTCCCAAATCGCTCTGGAGCTCGCTGTAATCCGTAAGGTATGCCATTGCCCTCCTAAAGTGAACGTTGTTCATTGGAGGCTGTAGGAAGTTAAAGGCAATTCCCTCGAAAGTATAGCTAGGCGTGCTATTAGTATAAAGGCTTGAAACCTCTTCCGCTGATTTGTACTCAGAAATCGTAAGAGGCCATTCCATGGCCTGAATTTTGCCCGACTCTAATGCAAGAAAGGCACTGGAGTCGCTCATCTGCTCGAAAATGACTTTGTTGATGAGCGGACCGTAAGTGCTCACCTGATTTGGCTGCAAAACCGCACTTGACGCCGCAGCCGGGGCTATTGCACTCAGAAGAAATATCGCTGCTACTAATAAAGAGTAGATTTTCTGCATTTTGCAAAAGCTTGGCTCAAGGCTTAAAAGCTTATCGTCACGTTCGCATTGTTGCACAACTCTAGATAGAATTTTAAGCATGCAAAAAAAGTAGTGCTAGAGCTAGGGAGCTAGCTAAAAGCTGAAGCTTGTGAAGCGTAATTAGTAGCAGAATAAGCCCAAACCTTTGGCATCTACAAGCACATTGCCACGGCATGGATGAAATAGCGCACGCCGAAGATTTTCCGCCGATTTCTCGAGCCGAGGCTTGCCTCATCGCTAGCTTGAGATATCCGTAATAACTGCAAGGAGACCCATTAAGCGCCAGCTAAGTGGCCAGACGAAAGCGTTAAAACCGGCTGCGGGCAAAAATTTAGGCCAATGGTAAAAAAGAAGAGGCAGCGCAAAAGAGGGATCTCGAAAGACCCTCTAGCCAGGTTCAGTGATGATGAGCTCGAGTATCTCTACAAGTTCTTCGTTGAAAATCAGAGCGTATCTGACATCGCCCTTTCAAGGGATCCCGCCGTCTTCGAGAAAAAAACCTTGTGGAAATACACAAAAAACAAGATATATTCTCTCATATGGAAGCTGCGCTACCTTCTCCAACAAAGATACGGATCAGAGCTTAGCAACGACAGCGTTGATGCCGCTGCCGCCAAACTCCTGAAAAAGAAACTGAAAGAAACGAACAGGTCATAAATTGCTTGCTGTCAACGCGGACGCATTGTTTATAAGCGTGTAAAGCGTATCAATCGGTGAAAGGTTTGGCTTTGCAGACTTCTAAAGAGGGTGAGGTGCCCCTTCTCATACTGAAAGAGGGTACCAAGAGGACGTCAGGTGCCGAAGCGCTGCGGTCCAACATAGCGGTCGCAAAGACTGTAGAAGAAACTTTAAAGACCTCGCTAGGGCCTAAGGGCCTTGACAAGATGCTGGTTGACAGCTTTGGAGATGTCACCATAACCAACGACGGGCATACCATTGTCAAGGACATGGAGGTGCAACACCCTGTTGCCAAGATGCTAGTCGAGGTAGCCAAGGCTCAAGACCTTGAGGTCGGCGACGGCACTACGACCGCAGTTGTCCTCTCTGGGGAGCTTCTGAGCAAGGCGGAGGACCTGCTGGATGACAACGTCCATCCCTCTTTGATAATAAGCGGCTACCAGAAGGCCAGCTATTGGGCCCTCGAGGAGCTTGACAGGATATCCACGAAGATAGATCCCCAGGATAGAGAGAAGCTCATGGAGCTAGCGGAGACTTCCCTCTCCAGCAAAGTCGTTGCAGGCGGGAAAGGACTGGATTATCTCAGCTCTCTGGCAGTTGACGCCGTACTCCAGGTCGCCCGTCAGGTCGACGGCAAGTACTACGTGGACTTAGACGACATAAAGGTAGAGAAAAAGAAGGGAGAGTCCCTTGAAAACTCAAAGCTCATAAAGGGAATAGTGCTTGACAAGGAAGTCGTCCATCCAGGCATGCCAAGGCTGGTGAAAGGGGCTAAGATAGCCATAGTCAACGCTGCTATGGAGGTTGAGAAGCCCGAGACAACTGCTAAGATACAGATAACTTCCCCAACTCAGCTCAAGTCTTTCCTCGATGAGCAGACGAACATGCTAAGGGAGATGGTAAACAAAGTGGCCGCCACCGGCGCTAACGTGCTCATATGCCAGAAGGGCATCGACGACATCGCGCAGCACTTCTTAGCTAAGGCCGGCATCCTCGCTGTGAGGAGGGCAAAGGAAAGCGACATGGACAAGCTCGCAAAGGCGACCAACGCGAGGGTAGTAACGAGCTTCAACGAGCTCACAAGCGCCGACTTGGGCAGCGCTGAAATCGTGGAGGAGCGCAAGGTTGGGACCGAGAAGATGGTGTTCATCGAGGGCTGCGCAAACCCCAAGGCCGTAACCATCCTCCTCAGGGGAGGCAGCGATATGCTGCTCGACGAGGCAGAGAGGTCAATACACGACGCGCTTTTCGTCATAAAGAACGTCCTCGAAGATGGAAAGATAGTCGCGGGAGGCGGAGCACCCGAGGTTGAACTAAGCATAAGGCTCAAGGAAAGGGCAAAAGCCCTAAGCGGCAAGGAGCAGCTGGCAGTCATAAAGTACGCAGAAGCCTTCGAGGTCATCCCCACGGTGCTAGCCGAGACCGCTGGTCTATCTCCTCTCGACGCCATGGTCAAGCTCAGAGCGCTTCACATGGAGGGAAAGGTGAACTACGGCGTCGACGTCGTTAAGGGAGAGCTAGCTGACATGGTAGAGAGGAAGATAATAGACCCGACCAAGGTAAAGGCACAGGTGATCAAGTCAGCCACTGAAGCGGCTGTCATGATACTCAGGATAGACGACGTGATAGCGGCCGCTGCTCCACCTCCAGCTCCTCCTAAGTCAGGAGAGGGAGGCATGGGTGGAGAAGAGTATTAAGATAGGGCCTCCGTGGTTGACAAAGTACGAAAGGACCAGGATAATAGGGGCAAGAGCCCTGCAGCTGAGCTTGGGCGCCCCACCACTCCTTCCAAAGGAAAAACTGAAAGGGATGAACGAGCTCCAAATAGCGGAGGCAGAGCTTGACGGCGGCGTGCTTCCTATGCTCATATACAGGAGGAAGCCAAACGGGGAAACACAGGTTCTGAGCCTTTCTGAGCTAAAGGTAAAATGATTTTTTAAGATGAAGGGCCGCAAGCATTAAACGGCTCCAGATGGCTTATTCATGCTTTCGTTTGACTCGCAACCGTCGGTAGAAAAAGAGGTATTCTCCAGGTTCTCGGTTCGCGAAGAATACATAGGTTCATCAGGATGGCAATTCCTGGTTGAAAAAACGGATGATTTCAAAGTTCGGTTCAAGGACCTCTACTTCAGCCTTAGAGAGCTGGGCTTTTGGGCCTTTGCGCGCAAGCAACAAGGTCTCGTTCTCATAAGCATAGTAAAGGCAACTCATCACAAAGAGAGGAATCCCTGGATATACATCGGGCTTCTAGCCGTAACGCTAGTTAGCGTGACGGTTTCCGGGTACGAGCTTTCGATCGCTTACTTTATGGCGCTTGGCGTAAAGGCTTCTTCAACATCGGTTGCGCTTACCACGGCGGAGTTCGTAATCAGCCTTCTCGCCATCCTCGGCATTCACGAAATGGGGCACAAGTTCGTTACCGAGAAGTCCGGAGAAAGAGCCTCATGGCCTTACTTCATACCTGGGCCACCCTACCTACTGGGAGCTGGCTTCTTGGGCATAGGGACCTTTGGAGCTGTAATAATGGCAGAGGAACCGCCCCTCAACAGAGACCACCTGTTCGATCTAGGGATAAGCGGACCTATGGCTGGATTTATAGCTTCGGTTGTAGCTGCAGGCATAGGGGTCGCGCTTTCACCTCCCTTGGCAACGCCTTCGGTGATTCAAAGCCTAGGCCAGGACTACGCCATATTTTATAGGGTCCCGCTGCTGATCCAGATCTTTTTCGCGCTAAAAGGGCAGTCGCCATACTACTCCGCACTCAATCCAATACTGATAGCCAGCTGGATCGGCATGCTGGTGACCTTCCTAAACCTACTTCCAGCCGCTCAGCTCGACGGAGGACACGTTTTCAGGAGCTTTTTGACCCAAAGGCAAATGATGGCCCTTTCCGTCGTGGTGGCCATGCTCATGTTTCTCATAGGCTATTGGCTAATGGCGTTGCTGGTGCTGATCATGGCGTTCTTCCCCGACCCCGGTGCTCTAGAAGAGATAACCCCCCTGAGCAAAGGAAGGAAGTCGTCTCTGCTTTTGATCCTTGCAGTCATAATCTTGACGGCTATAGCGATCTGAAAATCAAAAGATCGCGTCAGCAAGCCGTCTATTTCTTTTGCTACCTCCTTGAAGGCCTGTACCGCTTGGGCCTCGTTTTTTGAACCTGTGCATATCACCTTACCTGAGCTAAACATGATGAAGACAACGCCGTAATTTCTGTAGATCAAACCGGGAAACTCCTCGGGCTCGTATACGGCTCCTCTGAGCGCCATTCCAAGCCTTTCCAGGTCAATGCGCTGGCCGAGGGAGAAAGTCGTGACTATGTTCTTGATGGCAACCTTGGGCTCGCGCTTGAGCCCGACCCCATTCCTCTTTAGAAACGAAGCCAAGTTCCTTGAAGACCTTTTTACGTCCTCTTCGCTTCTGGCGCCCACTATGACGGCTTTACCGGACGAAAAGATCAATATCGTCACCCGAGGATTTACAAACTTGAGGTGGATCGCGGGAAACTTCTCGGGCTCATAACGAAGATACGGGTTTTTGCTGGCCAGCGCGTACAAGTCGATGGGCTGACCAAGCGATACCGAAGCCACAACGTTTTCCACGTTCAACTGGCCTTTCATGGGGTCACATTACGATCTTCTAGGTTTAAGAGCATTTCTACGATGCGGAAGGGGGGATTCGAACCCCCGCGGCCAACGGCAACGGATTTCTTACCGCTTGGTCCTAAGTCCGCCCCCTTGGACCAGGCTCGGGCACTTCCGCAACTAATTACTTGCGTTTTAATTTAACTTTATCGGGATTAGGTCTGCGCTTCGACCTCCAGGGAACGAACGCAATTGCTGAAGAAGGAAATCAGAACGCATGGGATAGCTCGCTTGGGTTGGGAGTCGGCTTGCTCCCCTTCGCGTTCTTTCCGATGAGTTGTGTCGCTTACGAAATCAGCTACGATGAAGGCCACTAGAAGCGCCACTAACATTATGTAAACAGGAGGCTGCTTAAGGAACAAGACGACGTATCCGAGGTAAGGTATAACGTAAACCACTTTCCCTATGACGCGAGCTTGCGGTATTCCATTGGCAGGCTCAAACCCAGCCTGTGCGTCGTTAATCGGATTGGCGTCGCCCTTAGTCAGGAAGTAAAGGGTCCCATTGATGTAATTTACCTTTATGACCCTGTGAACTATGGGGTCGGGTATCTCGGGATCGGTGCTGTGATAGACGATTATGTTTCCGACCCTGATTTGGGCGGCGGGAACCGACTTCACGATGATAATCCACCCCACCCTAAGAGCAGGCACCATGCTTCCCGACATCACCACCATGAAAGGGCTCCAATTACCCATGTAAAGAGCAAATCCCGCGTAGAGAGCGATTACGATGAGAATAGGCACCGCGATCTCAAGCGCTTCCCGTTTGTAACTCATGGTTTATGACTGGTAATTGTATTTACGTCTTCTCCAACGCCCTTACTCAAGCCCCAAAAGCCGTTTTATCTCTTTTGCCTTAACGGCTCCCTCCCTGATGACCCTTAAGCCGCTATCTCCGATCGATATCACAGTTGACGGCAGCAAGTTACGCCTTCCGCCATCTATGACCACCGCTGCCTCATGAATGACGTTCGGATCGACCTCTTGCACTGATGAGGGAGGGGGCGCCCCGGATCTGTTAGCGCTTGTGCCTATTATGAAGCCCGACGGCGAAAGCTCCGCTACTTTTCTGGCGATTGGATCTGCTGGAACCCTTAAGCCCACGGTTACTGAACCGAAAGTGGCATCGCGAAGCCTTTCGTCGCGCCTCTGAACAACTATGGTAACCGCGCCCGGCCAGTACCTTTCGGCAACCCTAATAGCCATGTCGTTGAAGACCCCTGCCTCGAACGCTTTTTCCCTAGAGTACGTCAGCACGGGATACGGCTTCATTTCCCTTTCCCCCTTGATCCTGTTCACGGTCTCCACCGCCTGACGAAGGGTAGCATCGCCTCCCATGCCATACACGGTGTCGGTTGGATAGATCACGACTTTTCCATCGCGAAGGACGCGTTTTACGTAGTCCTCCCAAGCCTCGTTGCTCCTGTAGATCATATGAGGTTGCTTGATCCGCTTTTAAGCGGATCGGGATAAACTCGTAACCCTATTATATCATTGCCAGCTTATACTATGGTAGTCTCTGGCAAGCTGTTCCTTGTCATCAAAGCGATGCCCATAGATGAGATAGCCAGGCGGCTAAGCGGATACCGGGTGTCCCAGGAACCACCCCAAGGCGCCCCTCAGGACTTCAAGTTCATCACTGAGGTGAAGGCGCTCTCAAGAAGGGGATCAAGCCTAACCGGCGTGATAGCTTATGACACTGTAATGGACGTAAACCAGCACGGCCAAGTGGTCAAGGTCCCGAAAACCTATGAGGCGCCTTTTCTCTTTACCCCCTATTCGTCTAGGATGTACTTGACGGTCGTCGCAAAAAAGTGGAGAGCCAATGCCATAGCGAAAAAGATCAACGACATAATCTTCGTTGAAAAGAACGTGGTCCCTCTGTCAATTCCCCCAAGATTAATGGCATCGATGGTAACTCAAAAGACCGAGGACCAGGTCGTGACGTTCTTTGACGGGATACAATCCGTAGATAAGCTGTCCCTCTACGGTGAATCGCTCTCCGCATCAACTCTTTACGAAAACTATTACAAAAGCGGAGGCATATGGTATGCGGTTGCTCGTTCAAAGCGCTACGGGCAAGTCGTAGGGCTGGGCAGGAACGGCGTCGTGGTTGCCTTTAGCCTCAAGGAAGTGGACAAGTTCTTCGACTACGTGGAGGACGAGGTAATCCCCTCGTTGGGAGAGCAAATTGCGGACGCCAATATATCCGGTCAAGGATAAGCCGGCGCTTGGTTTACGCCTCGAGGGGCGCGAAAAAGCCGTAGTCATATCCGATCTCCACATAGGATTTGAAAGCCAGCTAGCTGAGAAGGGAGTCACCGTTCCACCTCAGACACGGAGCTTGCTGAGCTCCGTTCTATCCCTTGCAAGAGACGAAAAGGCGTCGAAGCTCATATTCGTCGGCGACGTTAAGGCAAGCGAGGCAAAAAGCTACGCAGAAGAGTGGCAGGACGTGCCAATGTTCTTTGACGGCCTGCTATCAGAGGGATTTTCCGTTGACGTCATACCAGGAAACCACGATGGAGGACTCGAACTCATGCTTCCTTCGGGCGTGAATTTTCACTCTCCAAGGGGAATGATCGTTAAAGTTGAGGGAGGATCCAAGTTAGGCCTGTTTCACGGCCATGCTTGGCCTGCGCCAGAGCTCTTCTCAGCGGACTTCTTGGTCATAGGACATAACCACTGGGCAGTAGAACTAAAAGACCAACTGGGCGCAAGGGCAAGGGCGCCCGTCTGGGTGGTGTCGAAGGTCAACAGGGAACAAATGGTGAAGGCTTTCCTGCAGTTCTCCTCCGTTCAGTTCGACGATCCCATAAAGAAGTTCCAAGAACTTTTCGGAGAAACCCCGGATGATCCAACCGTGATCTCCATGCCCGCCTTCAACCCGTTTTTGAGGGGAAGGCCTCTGAACCCCTTTAACAGCACGGACTACGGGCTTGGCCCCCTTATAAAGGAAAAAGCACTTCAAATAGAGGAAGCCGAGGTATTCATGCTGGACGGAACGTACCTCGGAAAGGTAAGTCAGTTGCCCTCCTTACTCGTCCTCGGGAGGAGGGGCGCCTTTGAGCGCTAGTTCGATCTGCTCTATGAACTGAGGCTCGGGAAGAGCCCCCACGAAGTGGTAGCTCTCGTTGACTATCATCTTCGGAACGGACATGACGGCGTACTTATCGGCTAAGTCTGGAAACTCCATGGCCTCAACCATGTCAGAGGTTATGAGCGGATTTTCTATGGCCATTTCGTGCGCCATCCTCACCGCCCTAGGGCAGTACGGGCAAGTCGGCGTCACGTAAACCTCTATGTGAACGGGTTTATCTATGGCCTTTACCCTGGCCCTTCCGGCTGGGCTTAGCCTGGACTTGCCGCTGGAAACGTCAATTATGTCGTCTATAAACGCCGAAAACTCGTGACCAGCAGGCAGTCCAAAGTAGCGAACGTGGTAATCCTTGTACCCATCGCCAAGTATGACCACGGCAGGAGCCTTATCGATCCCAAACTTCGCCGCGGTCTTCTCGTCATGATCAATGTTCACGATCTCCACCTTTATTTGAGGGCTGGCATTGGAAAGCTCCTTAGCCAGCTCGGCCTCCTCGCCGCAATACTCACAGTCATTATCCTTAACGAACACCATTAGTATCACTGGACCTTTGAGCTTCTCCTTGAATATGTTTTCCAAGGTTTTCATGTCTTCTTCGCTAATGAGCGTCGTAGACGTAAGTTATCACCGCGTTTTAGCCGCAATCGTCCTTTTAACCTTTTTTGTATCGAATGAGAAATCCTTTATTTGAATTGGAAAACCCGAGAAGCAGTCCCTCAAAGTAAAAAGCCGATGAGAGCGAACCGCTTCGTCCCCATTCAAGAGACCAGCACCCCTGACCTTCCCGATGTGGATGAACTACCCCGGCATCGTAATTGAGGCTTCTCCGTTTTCCTGAATCCCCCATATGGCAAGATCTCCTCAAGAAGGCGAACTAGCGCCCTGAAATTTAGCATGACGGACTAGGAATCACTTAAAAATGCACATGGGAAGGCTATAATCCCTCTCCTGCGTTGAAAGGACTTTTGCTTCCCAAGACGCCCGATAGGGTTAAATCGGTCAAATCACACACACATGAGTTGCAGGCCACCACCAAGGAAGCCCCGCACATCCTCGTGAAAGAGGTAATACTTGAAGACTTCATGTCATACGAGTACGCTAGGATACCCCTTAGGCCGGGCCTTAACGTCATAACCGGCCCAAACGGTTCTGGAAAGTCTTCAATACTCATAGGAATCTCTGTTGCACTAGGGCAAACCTATACCGAAAGATCGAAGAAGCTCGCCGACCTCATACGCAGGGGTGCATCGGCGGCAAGGGTAAGCATTGTTTTTGACAACTCGCCAAAAAACGGGAGGCGGCCTGTGCCAAGCGGAAGAGCTGATGACTACATAGTTTCTAGGTACATAAAGGCAGACGGCACGAACTGGTTTGAAGCCGAGGGAAGAGAGGTCACCAAGCTTCAGCTCTCGTCGATCCTGGGACGGTTTGGCATAAACCCTAATGACAGCCTAATAATAATGCATCAGAACATGATAGAGAACTTCAGCGCGTTTTCACCGCAAGAGGTCCTCACTCTGTTCGAAGACGCCGTCGGCATATTTCCACTTCGCCAGAGCCTCCTTGAAGCAAAGAAAAGATTGGAAAGCGTAAAGGGCCCGACTCCCGAGGAAATAGAGAGCGGCAAGCAGAGCCTTGCGTATTGGACAGCGCTTCATGAAAAGTACCAAAGAAAGCTGGAGCTATCCAAGAGGCTTGCTCAGCTTGAGGGAGAGCTCGCCTGGATAAGGCTAGAAGAGGAGGAGAACGCAATTAAAACTCAGAGGCAGAGGCTCGAACTGCTTCAGCAACAGCTGAGCAAAATCGAACGGGAAAGGGAAGGCTTGGAGAAGGCGCTAACGGAGATAAGGGATGCAAAGCCAAAAGAGGGGGAATTCAGAGATCTGCTGGAGAGGGCCATTTCGATAGCCTACGAAGAGGGCAGAAGGGCTGAGATGATGAAGCAAGTCAAGGAGGCCATATCAGAGGCAAGGTCGAGGGTTTCGAAGTTAGAGGGGGAGGCCGAGGAGCTCAAAGCCCAGGTCAGCGGATACGAGAAACCCGCACAGCTCAGAGAGGAGAGCGATGTAATAAAGGAGCAACAGGAGCTGAGAGCGGTGATCGCCACCCTTAACGACGTGAACGAGGCTACAGAAGAGACTTACAACAAGATGAGCAAGGAGCTTTCTGATCTCATAGAGAAAGCAAAAACGGTAGAGGAAAACAGGAAATCGCTCATGGAGGAGGTCGCTTATAGAGAAAAGCTCTGGATGGAGAACCTCAGGAAACTGGTCGACGCAGTAGGCGAGGGATACAAGCGGGTGCTGGCAAGCGTTGGCGGGGCTGGTTACCTAAAGCTGGTGGGCTACAAAGAGGGAGGCGATCCCAACGAGGCAGGCCTTGAGCTTTACGCGGGTTTTAGGGGCACAAATCCCGTGAGACTTGATCCTTTAACCCACAGCGGAGGAGAGAGAAGCGTCACCATCATGGCTTTTTTGATATCATTACAGCAGCACGTGCTGTCGCCCATAAGGGCGGTCGACGAGTTCGACGTCCACATGGATCCCGCCAACAAGGAGGCGATAGCAAAAGTGCTCATGGAGGAGCTATCAAAAAAAGGAGATGTTGAATACATATATATAACTCCCGGTCCTATGCCACCATTGCCGGGAAACGTTCACGTCTTGTTAGTCCAAAAAGTCGGAGGCAAGTCCAACGTAATGGAGGCAGCCTGAGTTGCCCGCGGCAACTATAAGGGAAAGGGTTGTTGACGCCTTTAGGAAAGTTGAGGCCGGAGAGGCAAGCCCCTTCTCGTGGGATGTTAAGGCCTCAGCCAAGGCCCTAAGAGAGGAGCTTGGGCCGGCGCCTGATAAAGATGACCTGATAGATGATGCCAAAGCAGTGAACGCGCTCTCGGGTATAGTTGGCGCCCAGGGAAAAGAGGTGGAGTTCATAGCTTCCTCTTCCGTTTTAAACCCCTTCATGCTCGAGAAGTCCGTTGATAGCTTGGACGTTGAGGCGCTGGCGAGCGCGCTATGGCAATCGATTTCGCCGTCCGTCGACATACCTCAAGTTACAGTTGAAGCGCTTGTCGCTTCAAGCACCTGGAGCCCAAGCAGAAAGAGGATAGCGTGGTCCGAGCGCACGAGCGCACCTCTGCCCAAGGCTGATGTCAAAAAAGCAGACGAATTTGGCCCAAAAGTCGACGCCATAGTTGACGAGCTGAGGGCTGCGGCCAGGGACGAGGAAATAGATTACGTCAGCTTCATAAAGAGGGGAGATCTGGTTGAAAGGGCTTACCTGCTTTCGTTTGCAATAACGGATGGGAGGGTGCTTCTCAACGTCGATCCCATATCTGGAAAGATAACGATCAAGCCATCGAAACGCCGCGTCAAGACAAGTGCATCGGTAGTAATCGTTCTGGAGGAGTTGCCTATTGAGTGAAGATAAAGCAAAGCTTGAAGAAAAAATCAAGAAAGCATCTCAACTCCTGTTCCTGAGAAGGCATAGGAACCCTGGCGTAGGAGAGTGGGAACTAAGGAAGGTCGTTGGATCAGACTACAGGGCTGTGTTAAAGGCCCTTGACGAGAGGTTGGACTCGCTGGGCCTCACAGTAAAGGAGGTCGAACACGAGGGAAAACCCCGCTTTCTCGTAACTGTCAAGGGAAGACCTCCCCTTGAGCTTGAGCCGGGCCTCGGCTGGATGAGGGTTGACTCGCTCGCGGGCTTAGCCATGGCTTTGGCTTTCCTTACGGCCCACGGCGGCAGAGCGCCTCCGGCGGAGGTTGAGTCTTTTCTCGAGGGCAAGTTTCCTAAACGCAGAGCAAAGTCTTTGCTGGCGGGATTCCTGGAGGAGGGGTACCTGGAGCTGGGCAAGGGCGGGGCTTACGAGATCGGGTGGAGAACAAAAGCAGAAGTGGATCTATCAGAACTTGCCAGAAGGATCATCTCCTCTGCGCCAAGAAGCGCCTCCTCAGAGAATCCCTCTCAGCCTCCATGACACCTCTCACGATCTCCTCCTCGGTTTGACCCGAAGACAGTATCTTCTGCGCCTCGGTTACGCCAATGCCTCTTCCCGCCAAAACCATCACTGCCCTCTTGCCGTATTTTTCAACTAGCTCTGCACTTGCTTCTAACTCCGCGTAGACCCTGCGCTCTCCTCCGCCCGTTATGGCCTTCCAAACGGCTTCCTCCCCGGCCTTGCTAACTCCGATCCTTCTTGAACCACAGTAAGGGCACGAGGGGAAGTCAGGGAGGTCAGCGACCGCCTTGGTCTCCACGTACTGCCTACAAGAAGTACACGCAAGGGTTACGGGTTCATAGTTGAGCCTTTGGCGCACGCTTGCCTCCAGCAGCCTCTTGAGCCTTTCCGGAGCAACCACGTCTTCCTTTCTCATTCCCTGCTCAAGAAAGTTTAGGCCCTGGCGCGTTGGCTCGCTTACAACAACGCCTACGACCTCCCTCTCCCCGTCCCTCACGCCTTTTAGGAAATCTAGCGCTCCGTCGACGCTGACGTCGAAGGTAAACATATCCCGGGTGGCCTGAATGTCCACGACGGTCCCCTTGAGCTGAGCAGCTATCTCATCCAGGCCAACGGAGCTCAGGTCAGCATCCTTCGCTATCGCCGCCATCTTCCTTCCCGCGTTGACCAGCCTCCTCTTGTAGAGCCCGGTGGACGCGAGGGCATCCCTAGCCAAGTCCATGAAAGGGGCTTTGTCAAGTCCAGCCAGATCGCGTATCACGTCCTTGCACATGCTCAGCGCTTCCTCAGGCTCCAATGCCCCCTCGGGTAGCCTTATGGCCCACCTATAGGCGTCTTGCGCTACTTGAACTGTTAGTCCAGTCCTTCTGGAGAACAGGTGCGCAAACGCTCTCGCAAGGCAGCGGTTCTCCAAGAGGCCAGCGTGAGTGTGAATCACCGCGTAGTCCTTCCAAACCTCTACCAGAATCCGCTTGTCGGTGGCAACTGGTAATCCCTGAGCGACCTGATCTGCCACGTCTGAAACGGCCCTTATAAGGTCATTTTTTTCGGCGTAAGGATAATCCCGCGATAGCTCATCTATTATGGCCTCAAGCTTTTTTCCATCCCTGAGCCCTTTCTCAACTGTTCCCCTAATAGATCCCACTTCCTGTGCTATCTCCTGGGGAACGGGTATTTCCTCGCCCTCCCAGCTAGGGATGGCCCCAAGAGGATCGCTCGCCCTCTTGACGTATACCTTGTCGCTGTAAACCTGCGTTATCTCCCAAACCGATCCTACCTCGACGAACTTCACGCCGGGCGCGCCATTTTCTCCCACGAATGCCTCGTCAAGGATGCCCACGGGCTCCTCTTTTCCCTCGCTCTCGTCAATTACCAAGTACTGCTTCTCCTCGGGTATCATGGAGAGGTTATCAAAGTAATAGGAGTAGAAGGCGGTCCTATTGGCCGGCTTAACAACGCTGTCATCTGAAGTTGAGTAGTACGCCAAGCGCGGGCGCCTCGTGCTCATGTAATTTATGACCGCCCTCAGGTCCTCCTCCGTTAGGTTTTTGAAAGGGTAGCTCGCCCTCAGAAAGTCCAGGATGTCCTTCACCTTCCACTTCCTCCTCCATATAAGCAGACCAGCGAGCTGATGCATTAGCACATCCAAAGGAGCGTCAAGCACCCTGACTGGCTCAAGCTCCCCATGCATGAGCCTTCTGGTTATGACCACCGCTTCGAGCGTGTCGTCCTCATCCATTGTTACGACGTACCCGCGGGACACAGCACCAAGAGAGTGCCCCGCTCTTCCAACCCTTTGAACGAGCCTCGTAACCTGCCTTGGGCTGTTGTACTGTATAACTAGGTCAACTGAACCAACGTCTATCCCAAGCTCAAGCGACGACGTGCATATTATGCCGCGAAGGCTTCCCTCCTTCATGGCCTTCTCTACGCCTAGCCTTGACGATCTGGCAAGCGAACCATGATGAACTCCTATCGGAAGGGCCTTATCCCACATGCGAAACCTGTTTGTTAGCGTTTCAGCAACGGACCTCGTGTTAGTGAAGAGGAGGACCGTTGAAGCTGTCTCCATGATTCTCCTCATAAACCTGAGCCGTGCCGCGACGTCTGGAAGGGTGAAGAGCTTCGACGCAAGCTCCTCATCTTCGGGGCCAGGTAGGGGATAAGCCACCTTTATGTCGTACTTTTTATCGGTGTCCGCCCTTATAACGCGTATCTGCCGAGAGCCCACTAAGTACCTGCCGACCTCCTCAGGGGTACCAACGGTAGCCGAAAGCCCTATGACCTGAAAGTCGCCAACGGCCGCCCTAAGCCTCTCGAGCGCAACTGCCAGCTGAGCGCCGCGTTTTGAGGATGCAAGCTCGTGAACCTCGTCAACTATGACCCACTTAAGGGATGCCATGGCTGCCATCAAAACCTTACCAGTAAGTATGGCCTGAAGGGTTTCTGGCGTGGTTATGAGGAGGTCTGGGGGCTCCCTTTCTATGCGCTTCCTATCCGCCCGTGATGTGTCTCCGTGCCTGACGGCAACCCTTATGTCAAGCCTTGCAGACCACCAAGATATCCTCTCCAGCATATCCCTGTTGAGCGCCCTCAAAGGGGTTATGTAAAGCGCCTTGATTCCCTTCTTTTCCCTTCCCATGCCAACGATGCCCGAAAGAACGGGTATGAGGGCTGCCTCTGTCTTGCCGCTTCCAGTTGGGGCTATGAGCAAAACGTTCTCGCCGCCCAATATCTTGGGCATGGCGGCAAGCTGAGGAGGGGTAAACTGGCCGAACCTCTCCCTGAAAAGCTTTTCAACTAAAGGATGCAGCCCCTCCACAGGGAAAGAGCTTCCACGGCTATATGCATTTCTAGTATACTTTCACCATGGGCTCCCAAAACCTATTAAACGCATAAACCCTTGCTTCGGAAATGCCACGATTTCCGATGGAGCCATCGCTTTAAGGCCTAACGCCATGAGGGAAGTGGCTACACTTTCGGGGGATAAAATTTAATGGCAAAGCAGAGACTTAGTCCGTGGCCTCCCAGACTTCCTCTGATGAAGGTGTTCATGCCGAAGGATACGTCGGCGCGCAAGTCGGCGGTAGCATATTGATAAGGCCTGAGGTATTTGATCAGTCTTTCGTCCCCCTCAGGCTTCTGGGAAGAGAGGAGTACCTGGGCCGGCTGGTAAAGAGTTGGAAATCGCGGGAAGACGAAGACTACCAGCGCTCTTTCAGGTTGCTTCTCACTGGCTCAGCTGGTGTGGGAAAAACCGCGCTTTCTCTCCTCTTCAGCAGGCATCTTAGCGTTAGGTCAAAAGTTGAAGGTAGCAGGCGCGTGATAACCGCCAACATCGACCTGGCAAACGATAGGAGCCCCTATTCTATAATTAAGGACGTTTACAGGCAGGTGATCGTGTTCGGCGGCAACCGGCTGGCCTCGAGAAAAAACATGCAGGCCGAGCTCATAAGGTACCTCGAGGAAACCAGCTCGCAGGTCCTAATTCACGTGGAGCATGGCGAGGCATTTTTCAGCGCGCCCTTGGCAAAGTCACGGAGCTTCAACGATCTGATAGAGGATATTTTCGGTCCCTCAGATGGTCCCGGTGCGAACTTCAACATGATAATCAACAGCAGGGCCCCTCTCCTAAGGGATTCAGATTACATGATGTCGCTACAGCTTCCTCCTTACACCCGTGAGGAAACCGTTAAGATACTCGCGCACAGGTGCGAACAGGGAGTAAGGCCGGGAACGTACGACGAAGCCATCATCGACAAAGTCGCGGAATACGGGGGTGGGAACCTCAAGAAATCGATAACGCTGCTTGGAGAGATATTTAGGCATGCCGAAAGGTCCAAGCTTGAAAGGGTCGACCTCAACTTTGCAGAAAACGTGATATCTACGGCAAACGTGGCCTATCATAACACTTTAAACAACATTTCCAAGCACGAAAAGCTGTTCCTTTTGGCCGTCGCCAAGGCCATAAAGGTCAGAGGGGAAAAGATCACTTCAACAAGCGAGGCGGAGAACATGTACAAGGTCCTCTGCAACCGCTACAACGAGGTACCGAAACGTCACACGACTGTGTGGGGGACTATGAACTCTCTAGCTTCCATAGGCCTCATAAACAAGGCAAAGAGCGGAAAAGGAAGGCGCGGAAAGACCACCATAATCTCTCTCAAGGATATCCAACCGGACGAGATAATAGGTGAGGTAGAAAAGCTGTTGTCCCCCGTCGGACAACGGAACCGATAAACTTTTTTTCCTTAGCCAGCGTTATAATGGCCGCGGTGGTGTAAGGGTAACACGTCGGCCTGTGGAGCCGACTTTCTGGGTTCGAGTCCCAGTCGCGGCCCTTTTCTTCCAGGCGAGACCGCTTACCTTTGCCAGGAAAGCGTCCATCTGTATCTGGTCATCGCCGCCTTCTATTATCCTGAACTCGGCGTCACCTAGGGCTTCAAGTATCTGAGCCTTAAGTTCCTCACCAAGCTGCATCCTTATCAACGAGTCGTGTATTTGTCTCGCCACGTCCACCCCAGACAAGCCCTGTGAGGCCATCCAGTCCCTTAGCCTTGACCTCGCCTTTAAGAACTCGCCGGCTATGGCCAGCTTAAGCGCGTCCGACGCACCTCCCGACTCCAGAGCCCCCACAACCTGCTTGACTTGCTCGACGCCTATTTTCTGCGAAACCGCGGCCGCCTGAAGTATGTTTATTCCTTTCCTCATGTCGCCCTCGGCAAAATCGTAGATGAGCTTAGCAGCCTCCTGATCAAGCTCCTTTCCTTCCTTTTTTGCTATCTCAACTAGCCGAGCCTCAAAGGCGCCCTCCGGAATAGAACCGAACCTGAATAGGGCGCAGCGCGACTGTATGGGCTCAATTATCTTGCTTGAGTAATTGCCGATGAGTATGAACCTGCAAGACGCGGAGTACAACTCCATGGTGCGCCTGAGCGCCTCTTGTGCATCGGTGGTCATGTTATCGGCCTCGTCAAGTATCATGACCTTAAACGGGATCTCCCCAAGAGAAACGGAGCGAGCGAACTCCTTAACGCGGTCCTGTATTACCTTTATCCCCCTTTCATCGCTCGCGTTCATCTCCAAGGTGTTCTCGCGAACGGTGTCACCGAAAAGCTCATTTATCAAGCAAAGCGCTGCTGTTGTCTTCCCCGTCCCAGGAGGACCCACAAAAAGGCAGTGCGGCATGTTCTTTTCCTTAACAAACATCTGAAGGCGCCTGACTGTCTCTTCCTGATCTACCATATCAGCAAGCTTCCGCGGCCTGTACTTCTCCACCCATAGACCTTCGCTCATACTTCTTCCTCCTCCCCACGTAATTAACCTTTCCAGGGCTTGGCTCAAAGATCTCGCCGTCTCTCAGGAAGGACCTGTAAAGCCTCTCGAACTCGGCCTCTCCCATCCCCTTTTCGGCCAACTCCTCTTTGAACTTTTCAAGATCGACATCCTCGCCCTTGCTCTGGTCCAGCATTTCCTCAAGCGTCTTCAAGAACAGAGATGCCCTGTTCTGCTGGGTGTGCGTCATGCCAGTGGTCACAGGACCTATGTCTGGCATGCCGGTTTCGGGATCGATGCCGACCTGGCTCAGGTACATCTTGGTCAGGTTTATGGCCTCTTGAGCATCCTCAACCGTCGCCACGTCCCTGAGCCTAAGCCGGGCTTCGGCCTTTGTAAGCCTTATCAGCCCCTCAAGCTGCCTTGGGGTTATGGCCACAGGAGAGTCGGACGAAACGCTCCTCTCCCTCATCTTAAGGAAGAACTCCTGCAACGCGTTTGCGGCCTCCTCGCTTAAGGTGGGTGCAACGTACCTCCTTGCATAGCTTATGTATTTCCTCAGAAGCTGGGGCGCTATGGCTGGCTTTTGCTCGGTCACCATGTGAACCTTGAGTATGTGATCTGAGAGCATCTTATCCGTAAGGGAGTCAGGCTTGTCCTTTATTATGTATATGAGGTCAAAACGCGATAAGATCGTCACCGGCAGGTTCACGTTATCTCCTACTGTTCTGTCATCCATGTAACGCCCAAGCTTGGGGTTTGCGGCCGCTATCACCGAAGCCCTCGTGTTTAAAGAGGCAACTATGCCCGCCTTGGCTATTGAAGTCACCTGCTGCTCCATCGCCTGATGTATGGCCACCCTATCGTTCTCATCCATCTTGTCAACCTCATCTAGGCAGGCTATTCCGCCATCAGCTAGGACCATGGCCCCAGCTTCAAGCATGAACTCACCCTTTTGGTCTTTGACCACGGCCGCCGTTAGCCCAGCAGCGCTGCTTCCCTTTCCCGACGTGTATATACCCCTTGGGGCCAGCTTCGCAGCGAACTGGAGAAGCTGGCTCTTTCCCACACCCGGATCGCCTATTAGCAATATGTGAATATCTCCCCTAATTCTTGTGCCGTCTGGGGCATAAACTGGCTGAGAGCCAAACATCGATAGAGCTATGGCCTCCTTGACGTAGCCCAGGCCGTATATCTGAGGGGCAATGGACGATAGTATCCTTTCTTTTATGTCCGGAAGGGCCGCAAGCTCCTTTATGCGCTTTACGTCCTCATCGGTTATCTGGACTTCCTCGAAGCCCTTATCCACAACCTCTATGTAGTTGGCCACGAAGTAAGTGTCCAGTATGCGGTCCTGAGGGTCCGTGGGGCTTGGCTCTCCCTCCAGCACGCCCACTATGTCAACTCTATCGCCAGGTCTAGCCACGTCGACCACGTCATCAAACAGTTCCACGTCAACGTATGTGGGCAACTGACCTGGTGGAACCTCCTCTTGCTCTTCCTGAACCCTTATCCTCTGCCTGTCCACAAGAACGCTCTCCTTCAGAAGGAACCTAAAACGCGTTATGCCGGTTTGGTGGCTAGGGCATGAGGGGTTAGGACAGACTGCAGGCGGCCTCATGCGCCTTCCCTCTGTTATCTCGACAGTTGTCCCGCAGCTCATGCACTGATAAACGGCCTTCTGGACGTAAGGTGAAACCCTTGATGCCCTGACGACCACGCCCTTGAACTCAACAAGCTTCCCAAGGACGTCACTCCTCAGGCGCCGCATCGGCGTCTTTTCAGGTAAGTCTTTGAACCTGACTTTGAGCGTTCTTAGCGCGCTGGCGTAGTCAGGGCTCTCAACAGCCAGCAGATTTGTTGCGGCCGCATCAAGCTCCTCGGCATGAGCATCGTACTCCGATGTTATGACGGACGCTAACGAACGATCAAACGCCACGAGGTCCTTAAATTCGACCACAAGGCTCTTAGACTTGTTTGCCACAACGCTTCTGACTAGATCCCTGTACTTTTCCACGTTTTTCTGCGGGTCCTTTGCGTCGGGCTCGGAGAACTCCCTCAGAAAGCTGCCGAACGCCTCTTCGACATCTATTTGCTGCTGTTTTTCAGCCAACCCTATCACCTCCCTCAACAGGCGAGATCCCTGAGAGCACCAGCACAAGGAACTCCTGCCAGCTGTCAACGCACCTCTTAAGGTCGTCGTAGAACTTCCGCTCCTCAGCGGTCATTGAGTCATAAAACTCGGCATCATCCCTTCCCGTTAAGGCCGCTTCCATGATCTTCCTCTTGCGAACCGATAGGAGCTCGCTTATTGAAGCTCTCAGCTCTTTTTCGCCTCCCCTCGTCATGCTGTCCGAAGCCCTTGAGTAGAAAAGCGGGTCTATCTTTTTCAGGTTCCTGGCATCGTTTTCCTCCTTCCATGCGCTGAGTGCCACATCCTTGGGCGACAAAACCTCTTCGTGAACCTCCAAAAGCCCGCCCAGCTCACGGGCTGCCCACCTTTTCATGGCAGTCCTCTTTCCTTCCTCCAGCACAACCGATTCGCCGCTGGAGAGGCTGAAGGTTCCGCTCTTCTTGGGCGTAACCTCCACGTCCTCCATGAGGTATTGCGCCCAGCTAAGGGAAGAAACCCCCATGTACCGGTTTTCCATATAAAAAAGAGATGCGGTGGCATAAAAGGGATTTCGCGAAAACAAAAAATCACTTATCGTATAGGTGGCATGCGACCTTATGCCCTTGTACGTCTACCAAGGGGGGCTCCTGCACCTTGCACTTATCCATCGCGAAGGGGCAACGCGGATTAAACCTGCACCCCGAAGGTGGGTTAAGCAAGCTTGGAGCCTCTCCGCTCATGGGCTCCAGCTTGGCGCCGGGTTCAAGATGCGGTACTGACTTGAGCAGAAGCTTCGTGTACGGGTGGAGCGGGTTTTCGAACACCTCCTCGGTCTTACCTGTTTCAACGATTTTTCCTGCGTACATAACATATATGTAATCCGATATGTACCGCGCAACCATCATGTTATGAGTTATGAAGAGGTAGGTGTACCCGAATTTCTCCCTGAGGTCAACCAGTAGGTTTAGGACCTGCGACTGAACGCTTGCGTCGAGCGCCGAGGTGGGCTCGTCGAGCACTATGAACTCCGGATTCGCGGCCATGGCACGGGCTACCGCAACTCTTTGCCTTTGGCCTCCGGAAAGATCTCTAGCCTTCCTGTAGTATATGTCATCGTAGTTGAGGCCTACGGCAGAGAGCACCTCCCTAATCTTTTTCTCTCTTTCCTGCGATTTGGCCTTTACCAAAGGTTCCTCAACGATCTCCCTTATCGACATCCTGGGGTCAAGGCTTTCATAAGGGTTCTGGAAAACGATCTGAACCTTCTTGCGTATCTGAGGTAACGTCTGCTTACTCAGGGCTAGGTCGCCGTAGTAAATTGTGCCTGATGTTGGGGTCTCCAAGGTGGCCAGCATTCTGCCTATGGTAGTTTTGCCGGAGCCGCTCTCCCCCACGAGAGCTGTCGTGAGCCCCTTTCTCAGCGTCACGTCCACGTGATCCACAGCCCTTACGTAGCTCTCCTTCTTCCCGGTTAGCCTCTCCAGCAGTCCGACCTTCTCCGCCGGGAAGTACTTCGTAAGGTCCACAGCGCGTACCATGTACTCCTCCGTTGCCTCTTCTCTTTCAACGCTTGTCATATAGGAAACACCTCACCTTTCTATCTTCAACTTGGTAAACCTGCGGTTCTTCCTTGTAACACCTGTCAAACGCATACGGGCACCTGTCGGAAAACCTGCACCCACTCGGCAGGTCGAAGAACGACGGAGGCAGCCCCTTCAGCGAGAAGAGCTTACCCTCTTTGTAGTTCCCAGATGGGAAGCTCTTGAGCAGCCCCTGCGTATAGGGGTGCAAGGGCTTCTTCACGGCGTCCGCCATGTCTCCCTGCTCCATTATCCTCCCGGCATAGAGTATGATGACATTATCGGATACCGCGGTGGCGACGGCCAGATCATGGGTTATGAAAAGCAGGGTCATGCCATAGCTCTCCTGAAGCTCCCTGAGCAAGGCTATGACCTGTGCCTGTATGCTTACGTCTAAGGCAGACGTTGGCTCATCGGCTATTATCACCTTTGGCTCCAAAAGCAGCCCCATAGCAATGACAACCCTTTGGATTTGCCCTCCTGACAGCTGATAGGGGTACTTGCTCATCACAAGGTCAGGGTCCGGGAGCTTGACATCGCTCAGCCTCTTCAACACCTCCTTTCTCGCGGCCGCAAAATCGAAGGCCTCTCCCCTCCTTTCATATCTGACCTGTAGGGCCTCAAGCAACTGGTCTCCAACCCGCTTCACCGGGTTGAGACTGCTAAACGGGTCCTGCATTATCATGAACACTCCCGTACCCCTGACCTCTCTCATCTTCTTCGATGGCAACTTCATGAGGTCGTCTCCGTAGTACTTGATGCTTCCCTGCACTATTGAAGTCGGGGGCAGCAGGCGCGTAATGGCGAAGCCCAGCGTTGACTTGCCGGAGCCGCTCTCCCCCACTATGCCTGTGGTCTTTGACTCCGGGAAATCGGCATCCAGAGAGTCAAGCACCTTGACCTTCCCAAGAGGCGTTCTGTAGTAAACCGATAGATCCCTTATCTCTATGGCGTTCAATCCACAACCCTCCCCGATATCACATCTTGGAAGCTGTCGCCGAAGAGTATGAAGCCTATAACCACGAGAAGTATCGTAAGGCTTGGGAAGAACGTGTACCACCATGCCCTGGGGAAGAAGCTCAGTCCGTCGGATGCCATGGACCCCCACTCGGGATAGGGGGGCTGAACCCCTATTCCCAGGAACGCAAGCGTCGAGTAAGTCAGTATAACTGTGCCAAAGTCAAGAGCCATGTAAGCTATTATGGGGTCGATGGCGTTCATGAAGATGTGCTTGAACAGCACCTTGAACTCACTGACTCCAAAAAGCCGAGAGATCTCCACGAATCCCCTGTACTTAAGGGTCAGCGTCTGTCCCCTGAAGAGCCTGGCGTAAACCGGCCACCATATTATGGTCAGCGATATGAGCACGGAGTTAAAGCCGGGGCCTATGAGTATGCTGAGCGCTATGGCCAGTATGAGCCCGGGAATGGCAAGAAAGGCGTCGGTAACCCTCATGAGTATCTCATCTGTCCACCCGCCGTAGTAGCCAGCGGCAATCCCGAGCAACCCTCCCACAATCACAGCAGAAACGACAACAACAAAGGCAGCCATGGCATCCTTTGGAGCTGCGTACATCAGCCTCGAGAGTATGTCTTGTCCTTCAAAGTTCGTGCCAAGAGGATACTTGAGCGATGGAGGCAACAGGCTCGTTGCTATGTTTGGAGAAGCTATGGGATCGTGCGGAAGCAGCGCCCAGCCCAGCCAGGGCTTCCTCAGGTAATCCCCTATGAGTTGAAGAGAGCCCTCTATCACGGACCAGACCACAAACACGGCTATTATCGTCATTCCAACTACGGCTTCTTTCTTGTGCCTTAGGTAGTAGAACGTTGAGAGGTTCTGGGAGCTTCTGTTGGCTGAAGCCTCGGCATCGATGTTGCCCCTGAAGCCAAGCGCCTTCTTTATTATGTCCAGTGCCTTCAATTTCATCGCCTCACTCCAGCTTCACCCTCGGGTCGACCACAGCGTAGAGAAGGTCGGCCGCAAAGTTCGCTATTATCACCGATATTCCCACTATTATTGTGGTAGCTATTATCGCCACGTAGTCCATGCTCGTGACGGATTGGTAGAGGAAGAAGCCCATGCCCTTGTACAGGAAGACGTCCTCTATGACCACGGCCCCAGATACGGCAAAGCCAAACTGGATGGCCGTCAGCGTCACTATTGGGATGAGAGCGTTCCTGAAAACGGTCCCAAAGAACACCTTCCCACCGCTTAGCCCCTTCATGTACGCGAGCTTGACGTAGTCTTTGTCGAAAACTTCCACCGCGCTGCTCCTCATGATCCTTGTCGTTAGGCCAAAACCCGCTATGGCTATCGCGAGCACTGGAAGAACCATGTGCGTCAGCAACGAGTCAAAGTAGGGCCAGTCGCCCTCGATCGCGGCATCTATTAGTGGATATCCAGTTATTGGCTTGGGAGGCACCAGAACGGGGTTGGCCATGTTCAGCGCTGGGAGGACCTTTAGGTCGTAGGCAAAGGCAAACTGCATCAACGTAGCCAGTAGGAAAACAGGGGCAGCCCACGCTATGAGGTAAAGGACCTTTATTATCCAGTCCGGCACCCCTCCCCTGTACATCGCTGCGACGCCGCCCGCAAACACTCCTATGACCACTTGTAGTGCGGTCGCTATTAGAACAAACTCAAGGGTTATGGGTATGAACTTGTCGAGCAACTGCATCTCCGGGACCTTGTACAGGCTGTCGAGCCCGAAGTTCCCAGTGAAGACGTCGATTACATATCTGAAGAACTGAACGTAAAGGGGCTGATTTAGCCCATACCTTTCGATAACCGAGTTGAGCTCGGCCGTTGTGTAGTGTTGACTTCCTATGTAGACCTTGGCCATGGCCTGAGGCGTTGGAAGAATTACGTGTATCAGAACGAACACGAGAAGCACAAGAAGCACCAGGGTAACCAACGCGTTGATGATTCTCCTAATCAGGAAAAAAATGAAGTTAGACTGCATGCTTTTCATTGCCTCCTACGATGTTGTCACGTTGTACGTTATGGTGTAGTTAGAGTAGTACATGGTGTTGTACCTGTACCCAACGAACGGGTTGTAGACTACACCATGCAGGTAGGGCTGCTGGAACCAGTACGTGTATCCCTCTGGGAGCCATAGGTAAGGCGCCTGGCCGTAGATTATGCTGTAGGCTTGGGCAACTCCCTGCTGCTGCTCCGTCTTGCTGGTTTCCCATGGCAGAGTGTTGTAAAGCTCGTTGAGCTGCGTGTTGTTCATCCACGCCAGGTTGCCAGCTAGGCCGCCGTACTCAGGGCTGGTCTGAACCATGAGCTGCTGGTATACGGAGTCAGGCCAGTCCGGGAACCACCCAAGCATCACAAGCGCCGGGGTTCCGCTTGCAGTGGTCCAGGTGTCGGTTACAGATGCCTCGACCGGGTAGAGCGAGACGCTGAGGCCTATCTGCGACAGGTCCTTCTGTATTATCTCGAACTCCGTCTCCTCAGTTGGTGTTACCGGCGTGAGCGTGTATATGGTAAGCGGCTGAAGCGCCTTGCCATTGGCGTTGCCCAAAGTGGAGCCGTTCGGCAAAGTAACGTAAAAGTCTCCCTGCTCTCCTGCCTGGTTAAGGTACTGCTCAGCCAACGTAATGTTGTAGGAGTACGGCTTGTAGTTCTCAGGGTCGTAGAAGGGCATGCCAGGCGATATGGGACCCACGTACATCGCACCGTACGCGGTACCGTTGAACGTCATTATGGTGTTGATTATGTCGGTGTAGTTCACCGCGTGCACGAGAGCAAGTCTGAAGTCTGTTATGTTGGTCGGGAACACCTGGTTGTTGAGCGCTATGTAACCAACCCCTGGCGTCAGCCCCTTGTTGTTTATTATGGCGCTAAACGGAACCTCATGCGCGTACTGGTAGCCGTCGTATATGTCGCCGAAGTAGGGAATTGATACAAAGCTCAGCTGAGCCTGGTTTGTGTCGAACTCCTCAAGCCTGTCGGAGTGAGAGGCACCGTATTCAATGATGACGTTCTGGATCTTGGCCGGGGCTATGACAGAGGGTATGTTTGATGCCTTGGCTGCCCAGTAGTTGGGGTTTGCCTTCAGCGTTATGCTCGACATCTCAGAGCCAACCGAGGATATGACGTAGGGACCGCTGCCTATGGCGCC
>JABEBW010003308.1_pt1 | contig 71259 bp, 73 predicted proteins | sample 7245961 | NCBI WGS metagenome assembly JABEBW01 (sample SAMN14506364, study PRJNA622280) | hot springs metagenome | biome: hot spring [ENVO:00000051]|acidic hot spring [ENVO:00002120]; feature: spring [ENVO:00000027]|sediment [ENVO:00002007]; material: sediment environment [ENVO:01001048]...
TGGTGGTAAACACAATTGATATTACAGGAGATGTCCCCTAACGAAGCATGGAAAGACCGAAGAACTTAAAGTATTAAGGGATTGTGATGGCGAGTTTCAGAATACAATGCTATTACATTATCTACTCCTTCCATATTAGCCATATTCTTAATGGCAATAAATGATAAAGGTATTTTTCACTTTCCGATATTTGAAATAGGATTCTCATCGGGTTGTTATTAGTCATGTTGAATCTACCTATTATATATATTTAAAATTTTCGTAGCATCATTCGTGATACCATCCGTTATAAGTGAGCCACTCCTATGCCGAGGCATCGGAGCTTCTTCCTGATTCATAGACCGACTTCTGCCTGTGCGGATATATACCGGACAAGCCCGAGGTAGCGATCTCCACAGGCGTTAATTCGGACCGCAACGGCCCTACTGTTCGATCTATGCACAGGCATTATAAATTTTTCTATTGAGAGAAGTCCGTGTATTTCCTCCCTAAGGATCGGAGTTTTACTGCTTCACCTAAACTTCTAACTTTATTATAAATGAAAGATAGAAATTCATCTGATACTATCTAGAACCAATAAAGATATGGGCCCGACCGGATTCGAACCGGTGACCTCCGCCGTGTCAGGGCGACATCATACCACTAGACTACGAGCCCATCAAATGGTATGGGGAGATGAATAATGAGAATTTAACCTTTTTCGATTTCCGGCATTGACGAAATCAGAAGAGATCACCGATAACGGTCCCGGATTCAAGATTTTCCGGAGATGTTATCAGCAGATTCATTCCCATCTTCATTGCAAGCCTGAGCGCAGCCCGATGCACCACCTTCGAACCCCGATCTACTATTCGCAATGCAGTTTCGTAATCAATTCTGTTCACTATTGAAGTTCGGTCTTCGAGGTTCATGTAGATGCCCGGCACATCCTTAATCAGTATGACTTCCCTTATGCCAAGGATGGCGGCAACAGCAACGGCAGAATAGTCGCTTGAATTTCTTCCTAGTATTCTCGTCTTCCCATAACGATCTATACCGAAGAACCCGGTTACAACAGGTACTTTTCCAGACGTCTCTACTCTCGCTATATTTTCAAAAAATGCCCTTGAACCCTCAAGATCAACTGTACGTTCCTTTGAAATCTCCTCCACGATTAATCCAGCCTCATCGGTATATATGGGCGCAGCCGGTATCCCATTTCCGGTGAGAAATCTTGCAAGCGTAAATGCAGACATCTTTTCGCCATAGGATACGTAGGCATCCTGATCTAAGATCGATGAATCCTGAATTGAAATTTCTGGATGAGCTTCTATATTATATTTCCATAGAATACCGAGATGCATGAGAAGCAGATCCCTGAGTTTATCCATTCTGCTTTCGTCGTATTCATAGAATCTATAGAGCGCATCTGTGATGCCTCCGAAAGCACTGACGACTAGTATCGGGCTTCTGAAATGTGAAATTATATCCATGACACGCGGAAGCGATGATCCGTCCTTCAGTACAGATCCTCCGATCTTAATAACACACTTCTCCGTCAAATTATACCCTCCTTGTAGGCTATCTCAGCATTTAGCAGGGTCGAACCGGCTGCACCCCTAACAAGGTTATTAACCAGAAGAACAAGATCCAGACTACGACTTCTGACTCTTAATCTTCCAACTGAAACGGCCATCCCTGCTTTCAGCGCTGATCCACCGTTTGTGGCGTCCAGCGCGGGCTGGGGTCTGTCATCTTTTTCCAGTAAAATCACCGATCTATCTGGTAGGGATGGATAGACAGTTTTCAACAGCCCATTGCCATAACTGCGAAATTCTGCCCTTATCTCTGATGGGTCCAATACCTGATCGAATTCTATATGAACAGATTCCATATGCCCAATTTTAACAGGCACGCGCGTAGTAGTAGCGAATATTTCTGTGTCCAGTTTTCCGGAGAATATCTTTTTCGTTTCTCTTTCTATCTTTGTCTCCTCCTTCTGTATGTACGGGATCATATTGTCGATTATATCCAGCGATGAAACCCCAGGATAACCTGCCCCGCTGACAGCCTGCATGGTCGTAACTATGATTTTCACTGCGGATCTCCCGCGGATGACCGGATCAATACCAAGGGCAAGGCCAATCGTGCTGCAATTTCCATTTGCTATTATGAAACCCTTCCTCTTGATGCTGCCAACCAGATCGCCATTTATCTCTGGAACTATCAAGAAAACATCATCTTCGAGACGGTTTGCTGATGCGTTGGTAAAAATAGGCAACCCAGCCTCTGCCAAACGTCTCTCTATCAAACCAGCTTTTTCATCACTAACAGCACTAAAAATTATATCATTGTGGTCGCTGATTATCCGGTCAGGGTTGCTCTCCTTCACTTCTAGATTCCTATAAAGATCGCTTGCACCACCATAGACAACGTTGCCATATCTTTGTCCAGCGCTTCTATCAGAGGCATAGACGTTCGCAAGATCAAAGTATGGATGGATGGCTATCATCTTCGATAGCAGAGACCCAACAACGCCCGTTGATCCAAGGAGACCTACCCTCAATTTATCCATACATCATCACCATATTACTCTCAATCATATTATTCAAATACATGTCGCAACCCGCCAGCCATATTTCGTGTCAAGATACACGCGGTCTTCTGTATGTGTGAGTTATCTTATACATTCGATTTTAGCCGTTATTTTTCGTTATTCTGAACTAATATTTTTAGGTTTTATAATAATTAATTACCTTCGGTAATATACTAATAGACGATACCTGCTGAGGCTGAAAATTTCGCTCTCATGCAGAGCAATGGTGCAAAGTTAAATTAATGCGATCAGCGATTATGATACGATGGACGATCACGTATTTCCACCATCTCTCGACTATCTTGCTTCGATTAAGGTTAACGTTCCCAATCCTGTACCAGAACGCTTTTGGAAGATGTTCGCGGGATACAATGAGGAGAACAAGAGATACAACTACGGCTGCATGTTTGCCAGGGAAGATGGCCGCTGGAGGATGTTCATCAACGCATTCAGGAGTCTTAAGACAGATGAGGTGGAGTCCATCGTGGATTATATCAACGCATATTACACCAAGATAGGCCTGGGGAAAGTTATAAAGCACGAAACAAACGCACTGATAAGAGATATATCAGACGTCTCGAATGCATCCATAGACAGGCTTGCCTCAATACCAGGTCTCATCATGTATCCCGTTATAAGCCTTGGAAAGGATGAGCTCATAATCGTCTTTGAATTCGTTGAGGAAGCTCTTGATATGGTCACCAAACTCATTTTGGATTATGTCAACCTTGCGCCTCTGCCAGCCGAAGTCATGAGGCTGGAAAGGCTGGAAGATGCGAACATACCTTCGTTCATGATAGCCGTGGAAAGAAAGGAGATAAATCCAAGCATGGCGGAGGTTATTAGAACAACCTGGACGCTTACAGAGGAAGAACTTCTCACAAATTCATCCGGGATATTCCAGAACACAATGAATTTCAGAATGAAGTATGTTGCATCCGATACCAGCAGCCTCATAGCTAGGGTTCACAATGGTGATGTTAAGTTCAATGGAAAGTACGAAATTTATCGATCTAACAGGAATGGCAGGATAGTTCAGTTCCATTTAGAAAGCAGCTGGTTCCATGACTTTTATTACAATATAGTGAGATCTGTTATGGGGCCCATAGATTATTGGGGCTACAGTGATGGCGCAGGCCATCTGGATAACTATTTCATCATAAGAAGGGAAGACCAGATAGAATTCCTCAAAGCTCTCGGAAAATACTGGTCCGATAAGAAGAGATCGTCGCACAATAACAGGATAGTGGAGATAATGCCACTAGCCGAATTTATGCCATAGCCCTAAGATTCTTAAATTGCCTCTTGCAAAATAAAATGATTATATTTGCCTCAAGGAAAGAAACTGGCGCAATTTCCGTACCATGAATCTTGCACAGTGATCTTGCCATTGAGATGGTTATTTATATGAGTTTTATATTGAGTTTCAGGGTGCTTAACAATGGCACAGTCAGTGAAGACGATGGTGGAAGGTGGGAAGGCCACCACGGGACCACCCATAGGACCTGCACTGGGTCCACTTGGATTGAACGTTGCCCAGGTAGTCAAGGAGATTAATGAGAAGACAAAGGAATTTCAGGGAATGAGAGTCCCTGTTACGATAACCGTTGTCGATCCTGAGACAAAGAAATACGAGATAACCGTTGGAATTCCTCCCACCTCTGCACTGTTGAAGAAAAAGTTGGGAATAGAAAAGGGAGCTGCGAAGAGAAAGGAAGCAATTGCTGGAAATGCTACGCTGGATCAGATTGTTGATGTTGCAAAGACCAAGATGGCATCCATGCTTGCAAGCGACCTCAAGGCTGCGACACTTGAGGTTCTCGGGACCTGCGTATCCATGGGAATAAACGTGGATGGGAAGGATCCGAAAGAGGTTCAGCGCCAAATAAAGGCAGGAGAGATCTCCATTTAATGGGGTGGGATGATTGAACATAAATGACGTTAAAAGGGCAGTCAGTGAAATTAAGGAAAAGTCTCCTCAGAGGAAATTTGAGGAGAGCGTTGAGATAGCCGTAAACCTCAAGGACGTTGACATGAGCAATCCCAAGAACAGAATAAACGAAGAGATACTTCTGCCGAATGGCAGGGGAAAGGACGTCAAGATCGCCGTGTTCGGATCGGATGAATTAAAATCCAAGGCAAGAGGAGTCGCTGACTTTGTATTTGGAGCCGAGGATATCTCAAAGTTCGCAGAGGACAAGAAGGCATTCAAGAAGATCGTCAATCAGGCATACTTCTTCATAGCTGAGGCCACCCTGATGGCCAACATCGGTAAGAGCCTCGGTCAGGTTTTGGGCCCACGTGGAAAGATGCCAAGGCCTATACCGCCAGGCCAGGACCCAGCTCCACTGATAAAGAACCTCAAGAACACTGTGAAAGCTAGGAGTAGAAACGCTCTTACCTTCCATGTTCCGGTTGGCACAAGATCTATGGATGCGGACAAGATCAGCGAGAACATCATGACGGTGATAAACAGGATAACCGGTAAACTTGAACGTGGGGCATCCAACATACGCAGCATCTACGTTAAGACCACCATGGGTAATGCCGTGGAGATAAAGGCCGGTGATGAGAAATGAAGGAAGTTAGCCAGCAGAAGAAGGAACTTGTTAATGAGATTACGCAGAGGATAAAGGCTTCTAGGTCTGTGGCCATAGTTGACACAGCCGGCATAAGAACAAGACAGATACAGGACATAAGGGGAAAGAACAGGGGAAAGATAAACCTCAAGGTGATAAAGAAAACACTGCTTTTCAAAGCTCTGGAAAACCTTGGAGACGAGAAGCTATCAAAACTCAAGGAGAACTCCGGAGGGCAGATAGCTCTTTTAACCTCTGATCTTGAACCCACCGAGATATACAAAATCATAGAATCTACATTCCAAAAGACCGCGCCCAGGGGTGGAGAGATAGCGCCTGAAGATATCGTCATTCAGCCGATGACAACTGGATTTCCACCAGGCCCCATGATGACCGAATTCCAGAAGGTTGGGCTGCAGACCGGTGTGGAGAAAGGAAAGATAGCGATAAAGAAAGAAACTGTCTTCGTAAAGAAGGGAGAAACCATACCTAAAGACAAAGCTAAGATTCTTGAGATGCTTGAGATAAAACCACTCGAAGTTGGACTGCAGTTGCTAGGCCTATACAGTGAGGGTGTGGTTTACTCAAAGGAAGTCCTATCACTGACGCCAGAGAGAATAGCTAACGACATGGCAGCGGCGTTCTCGCAGGCGAAGGCTATAGCTAAGAGTTCAATGTTCTTCGTTGACGAGGTGCTCAGAGATCTGCTTGCCGAGGCAAAGATAAAGGCAGATGCGCTGGCTCTGGCAGGGCAGTTCATAACCGAGGATAATGTCAAGGACTTCCTCGTGAGGGCCAATGTGAATGCGATAATTTTAAACAATGTTTTGAATAAGGGTAGTACACAGGAAACCCCTGAAGAGAAGAAGGAAGAGGCGAAAAAGGAAGAAAAATCGCCTGATGAGAGCATTTCCGAGGGACTCGGTGCTCTGTTTCAATAGGAGGTAATAAAGATGGAATATGTATATGGAGCTCTGCTGCTTCATGCAGCTGGAAAGGAAGTAGATGAAGAGAAGTTGAAAAAGGTACTCGAGGATGTCGGCGTACAGGTGGATGAGGCCAGACTAAAGACCCTGGTCTCTGGACTCAAGGACGTTAACATCGACGAGGTACTGAAGAATGCCTCAGTGGCACAGGTAGCAACCGCACCTGCACCAGCCGCCGAGGAGAAGAAGAAGGAAGAACCAAAGAAGAAAGAGGAAAAGAAGAAGGAAGAGGACAAGGAACACGAAGAAGAAGAGGCCATGTCCGGACTCAGCGCACTCTTCGGATGAGCCTAAATGGATTACTACGATCTCATATGGGGATTGTTGAAGTATTTCATCCCCATTGTCTTATTTATAATTGCGATCGCTTATAACAACTTGATATTGCTCATAATATCGTTGATCTGGATTCTGGGATCGATCTTCGTATCGCTTATGCTCATGGAAAATGATAAAAACTATACTATATAATCAATTGTTTTTTACTAGGCCTAAATCTTTTAGCTTGTTCATGACTTCAAGCGCATGATCCTTTGGCGTGACTTTCGGATACACATAGGCTATCTTGCCATCCGGGTCTATTATATATGTTACCCTCTTGGCGGTTGCAAGCCCTAATACCCCGTATTTTTTTACGATGTCCTTGGATTTGTCCGAGGCCAGCGTGAAGTTCAGGTTGTACTTCTCAGCAAACTTCTTGTGCGATTCCGGAGAATCAACACTAACCCCTATAACCTCTACGCCGGAATCTTTGAATGAATTGAAATTATCCCTGAAGTTGCAGGCCTCTGTCGTGCACCCAGGCGTATTATCCTTGGGGTAAAAATAGAGCACCACTGGCTTCCCTCTGTATGAACTCAGCTTTACAGTCTTTCCGTACTGATCAACGGTTTCAAAATCGGGAGCAATATCACCTACGTTTAAAAGTTCCATAAAGTAATATACATTATAAATTAATAAATGTTATGATATTTCTATGAGCTTACTTTGAACGCTGCGAAAATAAGTCAATGATTTTAGAGAAACGGTGCGAGCAGTACTGGCATTATCACCGTCGCATCGCCGTAAACATTAACGTACCTTGCGTCCGGCCTCACCTTCTTCCATGATATGGCCTCCTCTAGCTTCGCACCGGAAAGCGATCCGTCATATTCCTGCGCAGTGGTCACGTATACTGCATAGTCGAGGCCATCCCTGAACTGATTCCACCAAATGGTGTGATGCTTGGAGATACCACCTCCTATCATTATAGCACCAGTTTTCTTAGCATCGAAGATTATATCGGAGAGCCTGTGTTCATCTTCGAGCAGGTTTATCTTGAAGTCATGGTGCTGTTCGTAGAAGCTCCAGAGCTGAGATCCGAATGATCCATCCGTTATTCCTGGCACAAACACCGGTATGTTGTTCTTCGCTGCATTGTAAATTATTGAACTCTCACTGTTGATATCCAGCCCGACCTCGTGTATCAGATCCACCGTGGCCCACTCCTTCTTCTTCGCATAGAGTTTCTCCAGGGATTCCATAACCTTTTCCTCTATGATCTCCCCGTACGACTCATCCGGTACGAGTACATTTCCCAGCCTATTTATCCCCAGGTCTCTCAGCTCAATATCGCTATAGCTGAACGAACCGCAGTAGTAATTGCGGTAGGTTCGCGCAATATCATGATCGAGCGTGCCCGAGGTTGTTATTATGACGTCAACAAGCTTCCTCTTGACCACCTCATTTATCAGACCACGCAGACCAGTTGATATTATATCGGCTGGAAACGAGAGAAATGTTGTGTTATCCTCACTGAACATGTCCTTTATGATCTCGTATGCTTCGTGTATTTTTGCCGCTGTGAATCCACCTATGCTTGAAAACTGATCCATGAGGTCTCCCAGGCGGGTATCTGCAGTTATGGACAGATCCCTGACTGGCCTTGACAGAAGTTCCTTTCTATCCATGCCGGTATATTGTTTCGCCGATTTTAGCTTTCTGCATTCTCCTTCGCATCGCGATCCCATGGAACGCAATCGGCTAAAGTCTAAATAGGCACAAACAATAAAAGCCGGATGAAGCTCATAGAGAATTGGTTTTCAGAAAGATATTCAGACAACCTGCAGCTCTCCTTCAGGGTAAGCGATCAGCTGTTATCCATAAAGACAGATTACCAGAGGATCGATCTATTCGATACCTATGATTTTGGAAAGCTGCTGGCCATAGACGGAACAGTGCAGCTCACGGAGAGGGATGAATTCATCTATCATGAACTGATAACGATGGTTCCTTACCATCTGACGCCAAGACCTCCAGAGAATGCTCTGATAATAGGCGGTGGAGACGGAGGCGCAGCTAGGAGGCTCATTGATCTCGGCCTGAAGCACATAGTAAATGTGGAAATAGATGATCAGGTTGTGGAGGTTTCCAAAAGATTCTTTCCCTCCCTTTCCTCAGCCTTCAACGACAGCCATGTCAAGCTGCTGATCCAGGATGGCATAAAGTATGTCAAGAACACGAGCGAGAAGTTCGATCTCATAATAATAGATTCCACTGATCCTGAAGGTCCAGCAGAGGGCCTCTTCTCAAAGGATTTCTATAACGATACGAGAAAGATAATGAATGAAGGCGCCGTGATAGTTTCGCAGTCAGGATCCCCATTCTACCAGCCGAAGGCAATAAAGCTTGCATACTCTGGAATGAGGGAGGTCTTCAGCGACGTTCGAGTTTATACAGGCTTCATACCCACTTATCCCAGTGGATTCTGGTCATTCACCGTCGCATCGCCCTGGACAATGAAACCAAGGCCGGTGAACATGTCTGGGAAATACTTCAACGCAGATGTGATGGAAGGATCATTCAGGCTTCCACAGTTCGTTAAAGAACTGATCACTTAACCTTCCATTTTTCCTTTGCCTGATCAAGCTGTATCCTGTAGCTTTTTCCGAGACGGACGGCAAGCGCCTCTAGCTCGTTAAGGTTTCTGACGAACACGCTCTTGCTAGGGCTGTTGATCATGGATTCGAATTTCGCCCTGTCACTCAGGTTTCTGACCATTAGGTAGGCCATCGTTATGGTGAAGATGAAGCTGACAGCGAAGATCCAGTAGACCCAGTTCCCAACATCGAAGGCTGCTGTATCTAGGAATGCATTGTGGAACAGAAGCTGGTTTGATACTATTATGAGGACGCTGAAACTTGCCACAAAAACTATTGCATAGATGATAAACTGATAGTCCCTGATCGATCGTTCCATAGTTTGCTAAATATATCTCCATATTTTAAATATCGTATGTAAATCGAACAAATCAGAAATCGAAATTGCCGTAGTACCTCTCAATGTACGTGGTGAGTATTCTGTAGGTAAGGCCCCATATCACCCAGTCCTGATACCTGTAGATGTTTCCCCTGTTCGGATCGAAGTCCTTTATGAGATCCGATATGTTCGCGACCCTTACCTCTTCCACCTCATCGCCTGGCCTAGCATCCTCTAGCGAATAGCCCTTTATTATGAACGGATGCACCGGAAGCTGCCTAGAAACCGGATAGTGCAGAGGCATTTCTGCAAGAATGTCCCTCTCCGTAAAGTAAAGTGATACCTCCTCCTTTATCTCCCTTATTACGCACTGTGCAGGGCTCTCATTCTCCTTCAAAAAACCACCGGGGAAGGCCACGTCGCCTGACCATGGGTCATCTGATCGGGTCTTCCTCTTTATCAGGAGTATATCGCTCTTGTCGATTATCAATCCGACCGCGGCTTCCCCGTGCCTCATCACTTTTCAACGTCCGGTACGAAATAAACGTCCGTAACGTTCATCTTGAGGTTCCTTCTAAATTTTGCCTTCACCGGCATCCCTATGTATATGTCCTTGGTTTCAGCACCGATCAGCCTGCTCATGAACAGTGAGTTTACGCCATCGAACTCCACCAGAATAAGGTTGAACGGAGTTTCGTTGAGGAATTCCTCGCCACTGAAGTAGCATGTCGTATAGGTATGGACTCGCCCCTTCAGTGGAAGTTCATACCATTCCGTTTCCGAACCACACATCATGCAGTGCGATCTCGGTGTTGCGTACACATAGCCGCATTTCTTGCACTTGCTGCCCATGAGCTTCTTCCTGCCCAGAGCCCTGAAGAACTCGCTATCCTGAGCATAGCTGTGTATGTAGTCGATCTCATAATGAGATCTTATTATGAGCGGATCCGTATTGTATACAACCGTCCCCTCTTCTGTTTCAGGAAGCTTTGCATCTGGATCAAGCGTCATTTTGCCGCCTCCATAATCGTTACGGTAACATAAGTCCCGGTTCCGGCATGGCTGTGTATGAGTCCCCTCTTTGCATTCGGCACCTGCAGATAGTCATCATGGAAATGCTTCTTTATGGTGTGCTGCAGCTGCCAGAACATGAAGACTGCCTGCATTATGCCAGTCGCACCTACAGGATGGCCTGCTGCGAGAAGCCCACCGGACGGATTCACAGGAATCTTTCCGTGCAGCTCTGGCTTACCCTCATCTATGAACTGTCCGCCTTCGCCGTACTTGCATAGGCCAAGATCCTCGTATGTCTGTATCTCCGATGATGTGTAGGCGTCGTGCAGCTCGATGAGATCAAGCTCGTTCAGAGGATCCGTTATTCCTGCCATCTCGTACGCTTCCTTCGCGGCCATTCGCCCTGCCCTGAAGGAATGAACACCTGGATACTTTAGATCTTTATAATCGGATGGCTTCTCATTTGGAAGGAGCGGGACATCTCCAAACGGCCTATCAGCAAGCCTCATGGAATCCGTGCCCGTGCCTATGCCCTTTATGAGTACGGGATGATCCGTTATCTCAAAGGCCTTGTCTTCGGAGGCAAGTATCGCAACTGCGGCTCCATCAGACATGGCACAGACGTCCAGCCTTGTAAGTGGGTATGAAACCATTGGTGCGTTGCGTACGTCCTCTACTGTCAGCTTCATGGGGCTCTGTGCATAGGGATTGTGAAGAGCATTACCATGGTTTTTTACCGATACCTTCGCCAGCTGCTCCACAGTCGTCCCGAACTCATACATGTGGCGCACAGCCATCATGGCATAGTATCCCGTGTAAAAGCCGCCAATGGGGTAATCAAAGTTGGTATCGCTAGCGAGCGCTATGAATTCATTTCCCTTCCATGTGTTGACATGGGACATCGTCTCGAATCCATAGACTGCAACCGTGTCCATTCTGCCGGAGGCGATCTCCTCGTATCCGGCTTGAAAAGCCAGGCCTCCAGTCGCACCGCCACCCTCGATTCTCTTGCTGGGCTTTGGCACGAGACCAAGGTAATCCTGAACCATTATTCCGGACATCAGCTGCCTCTGGAAGTGGTCAGAGAAATATGACGCAACCGAACCATCTATGTCTGCAAGTGTGAGACCTGCATCATTCATAGCATAGTCAAAAGCCTTCTTCACCCGCAACCGAAAATCCATCTCTGGTGACGCCTTGGCGAATTTTGTTACGCCTCCAGCCACCATATAAACATTTCTGGCTTTTTCCTTCATATGCGTATAACTTAAAATAATTAATAAAAGTTTTGCGAATATGATGGACAATAACTGATATGATGAATTAATATTTCCACATAATAGTTATTTCATATGCATGTAAATGTGATTATAAATATAGCAAATCGTACAGTCACATCCTATCGATGTTTTCTCCGCGTTGCCTGGCCGATCTCTGGATGAGATCCGATATTATCCTGAAGCTTGCGGTCAGATCCTTCTCGTCAAGTATGAAGGTGACATCGGTGTAGAACGAGACGAGCTGGACAACGTTTATGCCATGGTAAGCGAGAAGAGATGATAGATGCGCAACATAGCCCCTGGTGTAAGTTATCGTCTGCGGGCTAGTTATGACGATCTCGGCAAGCTTTCTATCAATGCTTATGATCTCTGCTTTCGGTATTCCTCGTATCATCCTCTCCAGATCGTTGTCATTCACGACCACAACCGCGCCCTGAACGCCCTGAATTATTCTGAACCGACTGTAGTTAAGTGTTGAGCGGTCGGCGTTGTTGAGCACCATCTTCACGTTTTCATTCTTAGGCTTGAGGATGATAACGGATATGTTCGTGTACATCTCCACACTTGATCTTGCAAGTATCGCTGAATGGTCTATTTCAGATGCGGGTGCCCTGTATCTTTTGAGCGCAGCAACTATCGCCTGAAAATTCTCCAGGCCGGTATCGCCCATGATCTTCCTGGCGAGAGCTGAATAGTTCACTATATCTTCGTTGAGCGCCCGCATAAGGTGCGGATTCCTTTCGATGTAGGTCCTCACATCATCTGAAATGCTCATCGACCTTTATGAATCGAACATAAATAAGTCTATTTATGGATTGGTTTATCCATTTTTGGACATCTGAGGCCAAAATATCCAAAATTAAACGCCAGCCTTATAAGGATAGAAAAAATCAGATATCTTAATGTTGAAAAAAGAACTTGGAATAATCGATCTCATGATGGCCTCGGTGACGGGGATGATAGGATCTGGTTGGCTTTTTTCTGCCTTCTATGCATCATCCATGGCTGGGCCATACTCGATCTTCTCATGGCTGGTGGGAACTGGCATAGTTGCCATTCTGGCTCTCATTTACGCTGATCTAAGTGGTAGGGTGCCCATGGCTGGCGCAGCCGCAGGTTATCCGTTTCTCACCAACGGGACGGTGGCCGGATCGCTCAACGCATGGTCTCTCTTTCTTGGCTATGCCTCAACGCCGCCACTTGAAGTCATCGCTTCCATAAGCTACCTCAGCTTTCTGGTGCCTGGACTTCTCAACAACAACGGCCTTCTCACCACCACAGGAATATTGCTCGCTGTAGCTCTGCTCGTAGCGTTCTTCATTCTAAATGCCACTGGAATTCGAAATACGTCCAGATTCAATAACATAATATCGTACATGAAGATCGCAATACCCATCATAACCAGCTTCTTCTTCATATTCACCATATTCTCAATCAGGAACTTCACCCTGGTAGGAACCGTAAAGCCTGAGGGTATATTCACGGCTGTACCTGGAGCTGGGATAGCGTTCTCGTTTTTGGGCTTCAGGCAAGCCGTTGAACTCTCGGGGGAGGCGAAGAACCCTCAGAAGACCGTTCCCATAGCCATAATGCTCAGCGTGGCGGTTGCCTCTGCGATATACATGATTGTCCAGATCGCATTCATAGGTTCACTGCAGTGGGGCAGCATCAAGCCTGGAGACTGGGCAGCACTGGCAGACAGTGGATACTCAAGCGGGCCAATGCTGGTGCTTGCGTCAACGCTCGGCCTTGGAGCGCTAGCAACAGTTCTGCTCTTTGACGGCATAATATCGCCACTGGGAACAAGCAGCATTTACCAGACCACAACCTCGAGGATCTCCTACAGGATAAGCGAAATGGGCTTCTTCCCCAAGAAGATCTCGACGACAAATTCCAGGAGTGTGCCCATATTCGCCCTTATACTTGACCTCGTGGTGATGATACTCTTCGTTCTTCCATTCCCGTCCTGGCAGTCTCTTGTATCTGTCAACTCGGATCTGACTATCATCGCATACATGAGCGGCCCAATTTCACTCGCAATATTTGAAAAATACGGGATCGAGGCGAAAGGCTTCAGGCTCCCAGCATCGAAGATACTGGCACCACTTGGTTTCGCACTATCCGCCCTTATAGTTTACTGGTCCGGATATCCCACAACGCTTTACATGAGCGCAATAGCCATTGCAGGCCTTGTGCTGTTTGTTTTTGCTAGGAAGAACCCGATCAGAGACATTTCGCAGGGATCATACATGATAGCCATACTGGCGATACTCCCCGTGGTATCATACCTCGGAAGCTATGGGATAGGGATAATACCGTTTCCGCTTGATCTGATCGTGATTAGCGCTGTTGCCCTGGCAATATTCTACGCTGGAACTCGGGCCGCGCCTCAGTCTGTGGCTCTGATGGAGAACTTCATTTCTTCGTAAAACGATTCATGAGGGCGAAGCGCCCCCACTTATTTTTCCATGGCTCACAAGGGACATCTCATGATGAAGCATGTACAGCAGTATCAGTATGACCGGTATCAGGGCTGCAAAGGAATATCTGAGGCCTATAGCACTGACTATACCGCCTGAGGCGAACGGCATCACGGCGCCCACGGCCATCATTATGGAGAAGAAGAGGCTGTTGGCTGCATTCCTCGCCTGCATATCGAAAGAACGAGAAATTGATATCACCGAGAGCGGGTACGTGAACCCATGCGGGAATCCAAGAAGCAGGAAGAACACCTCCAACATGAGGAAGTTGAAGGATTCGACTATTCCGATGAGGCCTATTGTGGTTATGACAACGGACAGCATCATGAGTTTCCATATATCCTCCGGAGGCCTGACGGCAAGGATCATCCTGCTCAGGAATGACGTGAAGAAAAAGCTGGCAAACATCAGCGTTACCGTTGAATACGTTACGCCGAAGCGAGACATCGCATATATTCCTCCGAAGGTGAGTATGAATGCGAATGGAATGTTGTAGGTCATTATGTTGTACACGGCTGCTCTGAACCCGTGGTTCCTGACAACGTCGCCACTTTGTATCTTTCTTGCGCCGTTCTCATCCGGGAATTTAAGAAAGAACGAGAGTGCGAATACGATTACTGGAAATACGCTGAAGACGAGGAAGGTTTTCAGAAGTGGCATGAATCCCAGTAGATATCCTTCCAGGGCGGGACCAACGACCAGAGATATGCTCAGCGTGAGCGTGTAAATCGAAAGCAATCGTTCCCTCTGCTTTCTGTCCGGAAGCAGGCCGGCGGACGTTATAATGTTTGGCATCAGAGCTCCGAGGGAGAAGCCAGCTACAAAGACCACTGGCCATATAGTTATGGCATTGGACAGGTAGAACAACGGAAAGATTATTGCATAAATCAGGGATGATGCTATGAAGACGTAACGCCTTTCCCTAGAACGCAACCTGGAATTTATTAATGCACTCATGAGAAACGTGCCGACAGCGGCTAGCGCGGAGATGGATCCGACGAAAAATTCTCCATAGTGAAACACGTAGCGGGCGATGAGCGGTATCTCTGTCATGTACATGTTGTTGCTTCCCCTGACTGCGAACGTTATGGACACTATGATGACCAACATTGTGATGAAGGAAAGCCCGCCACCATTCTCCCTAGACATGATCACCATCTTCAGTTCAGGTATTTTTTAACAGTCTCAGCAAATGCTGTCGCATCAAATACGAGTTCTGGCGAAACGTCCGATTTAAGTATTGTGCCAGCTATGAACTTCGGATCCACCTTCATCGGAAGCACTGAAGCCACGTATTTTGATGTATTCTCTGGATCGGATCTCATTTTTTCTATGCCCTTCCTGTACTCCCCTGCGAATGTATCTATGAGATCTTCGCGAACGTAGGCTCCGCAGCTGCCAGGCATTTCAAGATCGTGCTTCCTGAAAAGATCTTCAAATCTTATGCCACTCCCGAAAGGCGAGGCCAGAACTGCAGAATCGACCTTCCCACTGTTCAGTAGTTCCAAGATCTCCTTCTGATCTTCGGCATAGACTATGTCAGAACGCATCTTTTCAAGATCCAGTGCTATTTTCAGGAGAACATCGTTTGCACTCCCTCGCCTCCAAACAGCGATCTTCCTTCCGATCTGGGGTGAGATCACGGATAATCCCCTTATGAGAGATAGATTGAATTTTATGCCACGCTTCACGAGCGATACCGTTGAATCCAGAACTATGTCTCCTTTCTGTTCCTTATCAAAAACTATATCGAATATATCAGATCTCGCAGCTATTATTGGATAAGATACTGGACCTGGTGCAGCTATGATCCTTATTTTTTCCATACATCAATATGTCATTTATCTATAAATAGCTTATCAATTCCTGTTCTCTATTATATCCACCGTGCTGAGAAGATCATCGATGATCTTCCTGGCCAGCTGCAGGGCCTGAGAGTGATCGCAAAGGAATTTTTTCCCAGCATCGGTTATATGGTAAACGGTTAACTGCTGGCCTTTCTCATTGACCGAAGACTCCGAAATTACAAAACCCCTCTCCTTCATGGTCTTCAGCAGTATGTATATGGATCCCTGCGGAAGAGCCTGGCCTGTGGTCTCAAACATGCTCTTTTGAAGCTCGTAACCGTGCATGGGCCGCTTCACGAGTTCCTTGAGTATATATAGCGTAATCAGCCCGTGAAGTATTCTTTCGCGGGTCGGATCGCTGTTCATGGTCTTGCATTGAACCATGGCTTAAAAACTTGTCTATAAACAACTTACTTATCAGATCTGTCCGATTGAACGATGAAACTGATCTTAAGTGTGCTTCCCACCTTATCGTCCTGAACATCGGCCTTAACACCGGCAGATCTGAGTTCTTCTGCTATGTGCATTGCCCTTTCGCGGTTGGAGAAGTAAAGGTATATGGCTTCCATGCCGAACTCAGGGATGTTGTCCGAGTAATTCAGCGCTTCCTTTGACTTTTCCATTATGCTGAGAAATACGCCCTTGTCAACATGCATGCGGCCATCAGCTATTCTTGCAAGCCCTTCTTTTATAGCCCATTCATACCTCACTTTTCCTTCGAACCTGACGTCCTGCTTCGATCCTACCGGTATGTGCAATTCAAGGCCAAAGAAGAGAAGCACTATTCCAATTATTATATCGGCTATTCCTAGGTACAGACTTACTGTGAATATTATTCCACCGATGGCGGCGACGATCAGTCCTATAACAATGTCGTGGGCTTTTATGGTTATCCTATGCTTAATGTAAAAATACTAATTGAAACTTTTTCTTGATCATGAATACCATGCCTGGTGTATATATGTGCCCAATCGTAATCACCAGATGCCATCTGAACCTAGATCGCATGGAATAGGCAGTGATCGATACACAAACAAAGATTAAATAGATCAGAAGTGATTTTTACGCGGATGATAATCACTCGAACCCCATTGAGGATAACATTTGTTGGTGGCGGAACAGATTTGCCTGACTTCTATACCAGGCATGGCGGATCCGTGGTATCGGCTGCAATAAACAGGTACATATACATAATCGTCAACAAGAAGTTCGATAGCAAGATCAGGGTTTCATACTCCAGAACCGAAATCGTGGATAAAGTCGATGAGATAAGGCATCCCACTGTCAGGGAAGCCCTCAGGCTTCTCGAGCTGGATGGGGGAATTGAAATACTTTCCATAAGCGATGTGCCATCGCAGGGTACGGGTCTTGGATCATCATCATCGTTTCTCGTCGGGTTATTGAATGCACTGCATGCTTATAAATCAGAATACGTTTCAAATGAGACTCTTGCGGAAGAAGCAGTGAAGATAGAGAGGGAAATACTCAGAGAAGCCGGTGGAAAGCAGGATCAGTACATGGCAGCTTACGGTGGCATAGACCTGCTCCAGTTCTTTCAAAACGGTGAAGTGCGCGTAAAACCGATACCGCTTAATACGGAACGCTTGAAATACCTGCGCGACAATACGGCATTACTGTATACTGGGGTTGAGAGATCATCAACCGATATCCATACTGATCAGATATCGAAGATAGACGATCACATACAGGAGTATCTGGAGATGAAGAAGCTTGCCGAGGAATTCGCTGTGAAGCTTTACGCCAGCGATATAAAGGAGCTTGGCGAGATAATGGACAGGAACTGGATGCTTAAGAGGAAGCTCTCTGGAAAGATCACAAATGACCTCATAGATCGCCTCTACATTAGGGCAAAGGAGCTTGGCGCATACGGGGGCAAGCTGATAGGTGCTGGAGGCGGCGGCTTTCTGCTCTTCTTCATCGATCACAACAAGAGGGAAAACCTGAAGGAGTTGGGCTTGAGGCAGATGGACTATGATTTTGATTTCGAGGGTTCACGCATAATCTACTATCAGGACAGGTGACATCCTAAAATTTCAAGAGATACCTGCACTGCACAAGTCATGAAAATTTTTAGAAAAAAGATCAATAGCTTACGGATCAGTATCCGTAATATTTCATGAGCTTATCTATGCCTTCGTCGAGGCTGATCTTGGCCTTGAATTTTATCTTTTCTTCAGATTTCTTGGTATCCGCAAGGGTTTCGTGGACATATGTTTTGGCCATTGGGTTCTCCACATATTTGGCCTTGATATCAGTGTGCATGTGATCGTTCAGTTTTTGCACAAGTTCATTGAGCGAGTAGTTCTTTCCGGTTCCTACATTGTACACGTTGAAGCCAGTGTTGTAAACAGCTGCGTTGATCAGAGCGTCAACCACGTCGTCCACAAACACGAAGTCTCTTTTCTGTTCGCCATCGCCGTATATCACTGGCTGTTTGCCATCGTGCATATCCCATATGAACTGCGAAACGAGGTTTGCGAACTTCTTCTTGGATCTTTCATTGTATCCGTATACGGAGAAGAATCTCATCGCAGATATGTTGATTCCGTAAAGCTTTGAATAAAGTTCGCTGATCCTCTCAGTCGCATACCTAGCCTCTGTATAGAAGTCCGTGACGAATGGTATCACATCTTCCCTGTGCGGGGGTTTCACGCCATTGTATATGGAGGATGTGGAAGCATAAACCACAGTACTCTTCTTCCTTTTCGCAAGTTCTAGAACAGAAACCATGTCCTTTATGAGTTCGCCCACAAGATGAGGATTGTCCTTGTACATGGGTGAAGATGAATAAAGCCCGATATGGAATATATAATCTGGATCGAAGCAGTAATCGTTCACGTTTGCAACACGATCCTTTACAAAATCTATACCATCGTAAACGGACGAGAGATTGCGTAGCGAACCAGTCTGAAGGTCATCTAGAACATAAACATGGTTCTCCTTAGCAAGCCTTATGACAAGGTTTGAACCTATGAAACCGGCACCGCCGGTGACCAGAATCTCCTTCCCCCTTATATCCATGCCCTTAAATTGCCATGCAATATAAAAAATTCTGTATTCAGATTCATGACCTGTTTCTTATTAGATCCGAATATTCAAGAAGCGATATTATAAATTCAGAATGACTCCATACCAGAGGAGATACGGATAAAGGTTCGCCATTGTATGGATTTATCTGCTCCGAAAATATTCCGGATTTCTGTCTGTGTGACTTGACCCACTGTATGAGGTTCCAGGCCTTTTCAAAATCACCAAAACGCATATAGTATCTTGCCATCCACAGCGTGGTTATTATCCAGGGATTTCCAGGAACGCTTGGATCGTCCTTCACCCTCATGTATCTGTCGTTCTGGTAGCGCGCTATGCCTCCAACGCCATTCACCCATAGGTCTTCAGATATCCTCTGCATGGTAGAAATAACCTTTGGATCGTCCGCATCCTTCATTCCAAAGAGCACCAGTGAGGTGAGGGCGCTGTCCACGGTGAAGTCCGGCTTTCCGTCTATGATGGCCCTTGCATAGTATCCCGTATCCTCAGAATAGAACCTTTCATCGAACGCATGGTACATCCTTTCCGCAGCATTTTCGTATTTTTCCGATAGATCAGGATCGCCGAAAACGTTTGCAAAGTTTGAAGCTGCTTTCAGGGCGGCATAAACCGTAGCAACAGTGTAGGCATGGATTCCATAGCGCTCTTCCCACAGATCAAAGGATGGCTTGGGAAGGCCGTTGTTGTCAACAAAATTGGTCATAAAGTCTGCTGCCCTGGTTATAAGGCGTTCATAATACGGTGCGGTGAAGCCGATATCATTGTACTTCCTAAAGTATTCCCAGAGTGCCCAGACCACCAGAGCTGTTTCATCCTCCTGTATTGGATATATGGATTTGCCATTCATGACGTGCGGTAACCAGCTGCTGGCGATCTTGCCGTCGACGTTGTATTTGTGGTACAGGTATCCCTCTTCTGAAAGTGAATCTTCCATCAGGGCAAAGAAGCGTCTGGCGGTTTCGCTGTGCCCGGATATGCTCAAGGCGTATGCAGCCATGGAGGCATCCCTGGGCCAGACGTAGTAGTATCCGTCATGGCTCAGCTTCAGTATATCGCTGTCGCAGGATGCGGCTATGGCCCCAAGATCGTTTGCGTGGCTCTTAGTCACGAAGAGCGATCTGCGGTAAAGCGCTGTTGTGTCTGAATCCAGGCTGGGAGTCACCTTCGAAGACCAGAGCTCCCAGTAGTTTGTTGTTCTCCTCAGAAGCTTTTGGAGGTACTGGACATTCACATTTGAATATTCGCTCTCTATATCGTTGATGTTTCTTCCCGCTATGATGAAATAATAGAGCGTGAACTTTGAACCGGCCTTCAGAGTCGTGGAATGCCTTATGACAGAATCCACCGAACCTATTGCCACCGGGTTCATTGATAATTCATTGTCCTCGGCATCCTTCCATGTGCCCTTCAGCTCACCCACATCCTTAACCCCTGTGGCATATTGATCGCAGAAATTACCGCTCTCATCAAGAGTGGATGCGAGAAAGTATCTCCCTCCCTTATAATGGATCACACCGCGGTATTCAGGAAAGTAAGCAGCGGTATCCCCTATGTCATTGCCATATATGTAGAAATTCTGGTGAAAGAAGATCTTCAGGTTTACATCCTTACCGGTCTTGTTTTCAGCAACCACCCGCCTAATAAAGATGTCCTTGTATATGTCAACCATATCCCTGTTCTCGAAATCAATACCGTTATGCGTGTAGTTGACGACAGAGACCATGGTGTGGTCGTAGTAGTCCATGTGCTTGATTGCATTTCTGTCTATCCAGTTGAAATTGCCATCCACGGAAACACCAAAGTAGAATGGATGACCAGACGAATGATTTTCGGAGGCAAACTTTGAATAGTAAAAATCAACAATCCTGTAATCAGTATCAAAAGCTATAAGCAACCGCCCATTGCCAAGCGGTGTATACCTAACCATACGGGCTTATCGTCAAATATGCTTATAGCTTTTTTGTATAGGCTTCATTATAGAGTCCGGAATCGCAATTTACGCTTCAGCCTGATTTATTATCCTTTATTTTCGATAGCTGTATCTGCACAGATGGATCTGGGATGATAGAGAGAATTCGATGCACATTAATTCTGATTCGCACGTTATCGGGCATATCTTATCTGTTATTTTCGTGTTTTCACAACAAATGAAATATCCTGTTCGAATGTGATAATTACCTATCATGACAGGAAAATGAATGTGCAGAAAAGAAAATGTTTTACGGCTTTCAAAGATGTATAAACAGTATCTTGGAATGGTATCTTGCATCATTTCCAATATGATTGATCAGTGCTAACCGCTAATTATCGGTTGATGATTCTTGCTACCTCTCCATAAATTGCACTGACTAAATACATTTAATAACATTGTATACTTTTATAGCTAATGGATCTTAATTCCGAATGGATCATCAGCAACTCAAATGGATCTTACGCTTCGTCCACCGTTTCATTCGCAAATACAAGGACATATCATGGGATTCTTGTCAGGAGAGATCCATCGAAGAACAGCGCTACAGTGCTTCTCTCCAAGATATTCGAGGAGGTAAGGTATGGCGACGCCATCTTCAGCATAGATACGAATTATTACCGAGATAGTGTATTCCCCGACGGCTTCAAGTTCATAATGGCCTATGCCGATATTCCTGTTCCAAAGTGGTCTTTCAGCTTCGGTAAAGATCGAACAATAAACAAGGCAATTGTCATCGATCAGGATTCTGATACGGTGGTGATCAAATACGATTTTTCAGGCCAGATCCCAGACTCTATCTATCTCCATCCTCTTGTCGCATTCAGGAGCTTTCATCATGTAATAAGAACCGGTTCCAAGAATTTCGCTTCCACGAAGAAAAAGAATGCCCTAAGAATATCAGATGGCAGATATTGCATAGACATAGTTTCGCCTGGAGATTTCTATGAAAAGAGGTACTGGTATTATAACTTCAGGTATCCGAGGGAGGTTGAAAGGGGGACTAACAGTGAAGAGGATCTCTATAATCCAGGCGTCCTGGTTATCGATAGACCAGGAAATTCTCTAGAAGTAGTGATAACAGCTGAAGAAAACAATATAACGTTTGATGAAGCACTGAAAAAGTACCGTACCTTCCGATCGGTCGATGGTGATCTGGCTGATCTGAGATACAATTCGCTCTCTTTCCTTATGCGTCATGATATGATAGCCGGCTTCCACTGGTTCGGCCCCTGGGGCAGGGACACTTTCATCTCAATGCCCGGTGTGCTGCTGGTATCTGGCAGATACAACGAGGCAAGACGCGTTCTCGAACACTATGCGGAAAGAATTCAGGATGGAATGATACCCAATACGCAGGATGTTGAGGCACTGCGTTTCTCTGCAGACACCTCGCTATGGTTCATATACGCTGTCCAGAAGTATCTGGAGTATGCAGGCGATGATGATTTTGCAAGGCAGATGCTCGTGCCAATTAAGTCCATAATCACCGCCTACATAAAAGGAAACAGCATGTTCCATCTGGATGATGATCTAGTCACGCTGACCGGCTCTCCTCTCACCTGGATGGATGCAATGGTATCTGGCAAACCTGTGACACCCAGGATCGGAAAGCCTATTGAGATCAACGCACTATGGTACAATGCGCTATCCTTCTATTCACGAACAGCGCATGATATCACGGGAGAAGATACGGAAATGTTCTCAAAACTTGCACGACGGATTAAGCAGAAATTCCGTGCGAAATTTATCAAAGGTGATGCAGTACTCGATGTTTCAGATCCAGATGATATGAAGTTCCGCCCCAACTTCCTGATCCCCTATTTCCTTCCCTATCCGCTTCTCAATGATAGGAAATTCGTGGATTTGGCCTGGGAAAAACTGGTAACGCCATACGGTCTCAGAACGCTGTCGCCTGATGATCCAGATTATGTGCCGACTTACTCAGGACCACAGCCAGAACGAGACATGGCCTATCACAACGGTACTGTGTGGCCATGGCTAGCCGGCATCTTTATAACCGCTGCGGTGAAAACCGGATATGATAAGCATGCACTGCTGGAAAAATTTGCACCGCTGTTCTCAATGTCCAGAATACCGGAGATCTTCGATGGCAGCGGAACTGGCATTCCAAAAGGATGCATCATGCAGGCATGGAGTCACGGGGAAATAGCACGGGCATACTTCGAGGATCTCAGAGGTGGTCGTTCTTGAGGATATCCGTCATAGGATGGGAACTTCCACCCGCATTCTCCGGAGGGCTAGGAATACACACCGTTAACCTATTTTCCATAATCGGCCAACTTCGCGATGTCACGCTTTACGTTCCGGATCTTGGCTACGATTTTCCACAATACCCGTTTCGCGTAAGAAAGGTAAGGATCTCAAAGGCAAGATTTCTTTCTGGATATGCGGTGATAGATGACTTCTATGAAACCGTAATGGACTACAACGACAGAGTTGTTGAGCAGTTCGATCCGGATGGCGTAGATGTTGTTCACTGCCATGACTGGATAACATTCTCGGCCGGATTGAGGATCAGGGAAAAGTACGGCATACCTCTTGTTGTAACCTTCCACAGCACGGAGTTCGACAGATCGGCCTTTTTCAATCCACAGGAGAGGATAATGTCCATCGAGCGCGATGGTGCACGGAACGCAGACAGGATCATCTGCGTATCAAATCTAACAAGAAGGATGATCGTAGAAAATTACGGCGCTGATGATACGAAGATAAGGACAATTTACAACGGTGTTGATCCATACCCATACCTCAGCCATCCGGATGAGAAGAGAGAACGTGATGTTCTATACTTTGGCAGGGTAACCAGCCAGAAGGGACCGAAGTTCTTCATGGAGGTCGCCAAGAAGGTGCTTGAACTTGACGGGAGCGTCAAGTTCACAGTTGCAGGTACCGGCGAACTCCTACCGGAAATGAAGCGTTATGCCTTTGAAAATGGCTTCCTGAACCATATGGATTTTACTGGTTTCGTATCATTTAGGCGAGCGATTTCGTATTACAAGAGATCGTCCGTATTCATCATACCTGCTGTCTCTGAGCCGTTTGGAATGACTGTGTTGGAGGCAATGATCTCAGGCACGCCGGTCATACTGAGCAAGACCACCGGTGTCGGAGAGGCATTGAACCATGTTCTCTCTGCCGATTTCTGGGATACAGATAAAATGGCGCTCTACACCATATCGATACTGAACCATAGAGGACTCTTGAAGACGCTTTCGGAATACGGCAAGATGGAGGCCATGAGGTTCACATGGCGTAGGGCAGCCCTCAGCACAATGGAGGTGTACGATTCATTATGAAGGATGTGATATTCTATTTCGAACTACATCAGCCATTCCGTCTCCGGCCTGTAAATCTATCCGATTTGAAGAATGGCAGCAGGGACGTTTTCTGGGAGGAGAAGAACGAGGAGATATTCAAGAGGATAGCGGCAAACAATTACATTCCCGCAACCCAGAGCCTCATGGATTATGGTATAAGATCGTCCTTCTCGCTGTCAGGAACCTTCATGGAACAGGCCTCTAAGTACTGCCCGAAGGTGATCGACGTAATCGATGACTACGTGAGGAGCGGCCAGTGCGAGCTGCTGTCGGAAACGTACTACCATTCTCTTGCCTCCATATGGAACGATGAGGAGTTCGTGCGCCAGGTCAGGATGCAGGAAAGTGCCATAAAGAAGACGTTCAACTACGAACCTGTTTCATTCAGGAATACCGAGCTGATATACAATGATCACATAGCAGAGGTCGCTAAGGGAATGGGCTTTAGGAATATTCTTGCAGAGGGCACGGACGACATCGCAAGCAGATACGACGTTAACTACAGGTACGCTGCACCATCCGGCATAAACCTGTACCTGAGGAACTATCCCCTGAGCGATGACATATCATTCAGATTTTCAAACAGGGCATGGGCCGATTATCCACTTACGGCGGACAAATTCGCAAGATGGATTTCAGCATCGAGCGGTGAGATCGTGAATCTCTTCATGGATTACGAAACGTTCGGCGAACACCAGAGGCCGGAAACTGGAATATTTGAATTTCTGCGTTATCTGCCCATGTACTTCGAAGAGAATGACGTTCACACAATACTCGTCAGGGAGGCAGAGGCCAGGCACCGCACCAGGGATTTCATCAGCGTCAGCAAGACCACATCCTGGGCTGATAAGAACAGGGATCTGAGCGCGTGGATGGGCAATCTCATGCAGATCAACACCTTCAACAGGATAAGGGACTGCAAAGATAAGATCGGGGATCTATGGGGATATCTGCAGACTTCAGACATAATATACTACATGTCAATAGGAAACGAGCAGGATTTCACCGTGCATGAGTACTTCAATCCGTACCGATCACCGTATCTCGCTTTCATATACACGAACGCTATTCTTGACAACCTCTGCGGCAAGGATTACGGGAAAAATGTCATGCAGTGAAAGTGATGAAATTTAATATGGGAAAAGGGATAAGGAGCTATGAGGAACGTTCTTCTGATCCACGGTGGCGTCGGATCCGATCCATCTTTCAACGGCAGGCTCAACGGTTATGCAGAGACGGCATCAGAGGAGCTGAGTGCGCTGGACAATGCCGTCAGGGCAGTCATCAAGATGGAGGATGACCCGGACTTCAACGCTGGCACAGGATCGGTTCCAAGGATCGATGGCAGCATACAGATGGATGCTGCGGTAATGATACCCGGGCACTTTGGATCCGTAATAAACATTGAGAGGGTCAAGAATCCCATACTCGTTGCCAGGGACGTCATGGCAAAGTCACCACACATAATGATGACCGGCGACGGAGCTGTCAAGTTTGCCCGGCTCATGGGCTATCCCGATTACGACCCCATGACGGAGAAGGCCAGGAACCTCCTGAAGAAATTCGAAGAAGATGTGGAAAAGAACGAAGTGCCTGACAAGTTCAAGATATACTTCAAGTACGTACGCGTGCACGACACGGTTGGGGCAGTTGCGCGCGTTGAGGGTGAGTTTGCCGGTGCCGTTTCCACAGGTGGATCATTCCCCATGATGAGAGGACGAGTCGGTGATTCGCCCATACCTGGCGCTGGCATTTATGTCGGTGAGAGAGGTGCTGTGGTTGCCACCGGCGTTGGCGAGGAGATAGCCAAGAACGTGCTATCTTTCCGCATATACAGTAGAATAGGTACCGGAAAGCTCTACGACATAATAAAAGAGGAGGTTGACAAGTTCTCCGTTCCAGTTGGCATCATCGCCATAGATGAAAAGGATTATGCCTATTACGCCAACAAGCCAATGGCTGTGGGCATAAAGGAGTTCTGATGGCCATGGGATTCGCAGAATCAGAATTCTGGAACGGTATAGCCCTGAAGGCGCTCAATGAGGGGAACATCACCATATACAAGAATGATCCCGTCTACGGGCGTGTTCCAAGAATATCAGATAGCGGCGTATTCAGAAGATCCATAGGCGAACCAAAGGGGCAGATCGCCGACTGGCGATTCACCATGCCTTGGGACAGCAGAAGTGTTCATGCCGTTGAGTACATAGACAGATACGAGATACATGTGGATAAGTACGATCCCGCAAAACATCCAATCATGCATCTTATAAATGATGCACCAAAATACGGATCTGTAATACTTCCTCTCCTTGCGCTTTTCCCATTATTTTTGCTGAGAAAAAAATTGTAAATTTTTCTACATTTCCCTGAAGATCTCGTCGTAGATATTCGTCTCATTCTTGCGTTCTGTGGTCGCTGAAGCAAGCTCCTCTATCTTGTCCTTTCTGTAACGCCACTGGTTGACTCTCCAGACCTTTCCATGAAGAATTGAGATCTCCTCTCTGTAGGTTTCCAAGATACCATATTCCTCCAGATTGTAGAAAACATCCCTCTCGGCTGGCGATAGAACATTGTCAAGAACGTAGTCATCGTAACCGAAGAATGAAAGAACGAAATCTGAAAGATCCTCCACATCAGGCCTCGACATTCCTTTTTTTCCGTAAATGTTATCAAGGGCCTGCAGAAGCTTCTCTCTAGTTACGATTGCCATAAGACCGGATGCTTATGTTAAAATCATTTTTAAATTTTGCTATGTATCAGCATGGCTTTTCGCGGCAGATATATATTATATTTATTTTTTAGAGATGATTAATTCCAGCCTCGTATTTTCAAAGGCGTTTACACGTACCTTACCTGAAATGCTCCTTACATCTCCATTCCTGAATTTTTCGTCGGATGAATCTCCGAACGTTCCTAGGCCTGACTGGATACGCAGTATGCAGCCGTCTCCGCAGTCGATTTCTGTATCGGACCCGGCCTTTATGGCGTATTCCAGCAGCCTGGACCGATCATCATCGTATAGAACCTTCAAGTATCCCCATGGATAATCTTCCCTGTTCCTGTAATCAGCCCTAATCCTTTCAAGATCCTTCTCGCTGTCTATGCCTATCCACATCGCCTCCTCGGTATAGGATCCGATCAACCCCTCCCTTGCCATCCTTGGAAATACGGTCGTTTCAAGATCACGGTCTATGTATTTCTCGAAGAAGTATGGAAACGCATCGGACTTTATGTAGTACAGACCTGCATTGATGTAATGATTCAGTTCTGGCTTTTCCCTGAACTGGACGATCTGATCTCCGAACGTTTCCACTATTCCAAACGGACTCTTCATCCTGGTCACGTACATGGTTATGTAATACTTCTGATCCTGTGCCTTCTTCAGAAAGTTAAGGAAGTTAACATCCGTAACCGTATCGCCGTTCCTCAGCACTATGTCATCGTCCTTTACCTCATCGATGAGGTTTCGTAGCGAGTACAGCGTTCCCAGAGGTTTCTCCTCCCTGAGATAGTATATGTTCATGTCCCTGTACCTGCTTCCGTAACGCTCCTCGATCTTGTTGCCCAGATATCCAGAGAGAATATAGACAGCTTCTATTCCCATGATGCTGAAGTCGAAAAGCTGGCGATCCATTATGGTGTAATTATCCTTTATCTCAACCAGCGCCTTCGGTATCGAATCTGTTATTGGCTTCAGCCTCTTACCATAACCACCAGCCAGTATAGCCCCTATCATAACAGGCTATAGCATATGCATTATATTTTTTTCCTGATACACGAATCAATCTTCGCATTTAATCGGCATTCATCGATGCCAAAGTCGAAAATCTATATATATGAAAAGCGTATTTTCATATGTAGAATAGAAATTTTTCATACCTGCTGGGCGCTAATAGCGCTGCGGGATCCGCACAAAGGAGGTATAAGTCATGGGTTTCTTCGATGAAATGGATAACATGAGGATGAGACCGTTCCACAGGAAGATGGAGATCCTGGCATCAATGGGCATGTTCCTGGATGGTTATGACCTTTCAGTGATAACTATGGCAATACTGCTGATGCCAATACAGCTCAAGTTCAGCAAGCCTGAATACATACTTGTCAACGTGTCCGCATTCGCCGGCATGATTGTAGGCGCTCCGCTGCTTGGTAGGCTATCGGATCGCATAGGCAGAAAGAAGATATTTGGCATAGATCTAATACTGTTCGTTGTTTTCGCTATAACCGCAGGCCTTGCGACTAACTTCTGGATGATGTTCATAAGCAGGTTCATGCTCGGCGTCGGCATAGGCGGTGATTATCCGATAAGTTCTACAATAGTATCAGAATTTGCACCGGTGAAGAGGCGCGGAACGCTGCTCTACGCCATGGTAGGTATGTACTGGCTCGGATCGCTGTTCTCCGGCATTATGAATTACACATTTGCCTTCACATATTACTTCTGGAGATACACGTTCATCATCGGCGGAATAGTCGCAATACCGATAATATTTTTGAGGATGCAGATCCCTGAATCGCCAAGATGGCTCGTAAGCCAGGGAAGGGCTGATGAGGCAAGCAAGGTCATAGAGAACATAACCGGAAAGGAGCCGGATCTGAACGAAGGTGTGATAGAGGGCAAGGAGGAAAGATCTGTCAGGTTCAGAGACCTCTTTTCATCAGGTTTTCTTTCCAAGACGGTATTTGTGCTTTCGGTATGGTTCCTCTTCGATGTGGCCTCATACGGTATAGGCTTCTACTACCCGACGATGATAAGGGAGATCGGACTGTCCGCTTCGGCACTCAACACTGCAGGCCTACGCGTGATCGCTGAGAGCGGAATGATCGTGGCTGTGGGCGCAATTGTGGGCTATGCCGTCGCGATGATGCTGGCTGATCGTGTGGGAAGGCGCGTCCTCACATTGGTTGGCGTCTTCGTGATGTTTGCACTTCTGTTCCTAGGTTCAATGGTAAAAATTGTCTCGCTGATTCCGCTGGTATCATTCTTCTTCTCATTCGTCCTGTTTGAGCAGTGGGTTGGCGCTGCCACACTCTTCTACCCAACAGAGCTGTATCCGACAAACTACAGATCGACTATACAGGGAATAGCCACATCGGTTTCAAGGGTCGGTGCGATAATGGGCGTCGTGGTGTTTCCCCTGTACCCAATATTCCACTCGATGTTCCTGTTTGCTACCCTCATGTTCGTGGCCTTTGTGATAACGGTTCTGTTCGCACCAGAGACAAAGAAGAAACCACTTGAAAAGATATGGAATGCAAAAGCCTGAAAATAATAAAAAATAATGATTATTTTTAAATTTCGTACTCTTTTCCATTGTATGGCAGCAAGACATCATAGCCTTCAAGATCTGGCAGCAGATTCTCCCTGTGGTCTCCGTGGCAGAGCACTATTTTCTTCGGATCTATGGCCTTTATGAAGTTGACGAGTTCATCGTGCCCGGCATGGGCTGACATATCGAAGAACTCAACGCGCATCTTGGGCTTCACCGTGACACCCGCGATTGTCAACGTACCCGTTTCCAAAAGGCTTCTTCCGTTTGTTCCCTCGACCTGGTATCCGGTCACGAATATGGCGCTCTTTTCGTCTTCCAGCAATTTCTGGATGTATCCAAGCACAGGGCCACCATCAAGCATCCCAGAGGTTGAAATGATTATATCGCTCCTTATGGCGTTCTCACGCATGTTCCTGCCCTTTATGATCCTGACCTTGCTGAGCGCCCTTAGGAACTCCTTCTTCGATCTCAGGAAACCGGGTGTATTAAGGTATATAGTGCTTATATCGTTGCCCATACCATCAACGGCTACATCATATCCCATGTCAGCTATTGTCATTATCAACTCCTGCGTCCTGCCGACTGCAAACGCAGGCATTATGACCTTGCCACCACTGTCGATGACCTCCTTCACGCTGTCCCTGAACCTCTTTCTGACATCTTCCCTGCTCTCGTGGTTCTTGCCTGCATACGTGCTCTCTATTATGAGTACATCCGTTTTTATCGGCTTTGCACCGTTTATCAGGTACGTGTCAATGGTGTTTACATCACCAGTGACAGTCACGGATATTCCGTCCTCGAACTTCCACATCGTAGATCCAGGAATGTGGCCTGCCGGATAGGGCGTGGCCACCATATTTCCGACCTCTATGGATTCAAAGTACCTCGCCGGCCGCATGTTAGCAAGAGCGCTGTTTATGTCATCCTCATTGAACATTGCCGGATAACCCTCAATGTTAGTCACCTTGAGAGCATCGCGCAGCAACGGTTTCATAGTATTCAGAGTCATCTGCGTTGCATACAGGTCTGGCTCACCTTTGTGGTAGTAGACTGGCACTGCTCCTATGTGATCCAGGTGCGAGTGCGTTATGAACATCGCATCCACGGGCTCAGGGGGCAACGGGTACTGCGGTGGCTTCTCCGGTATAACTCCGTAGTCCACGATCACGCTCGTATCCTTGTCGGTTATCTTCACTCCTAGCCTTCCAACTTCTTCTGCACCACCCAAAAACTTCAATTTCATTTCCATCACATTTTAGCGTTATCCAAACGAAGAGAGCATGAACACTTCCTCTCTTTCTTTATGAGCGGAAGTGCGTTGAACAAGATGTCCCTGACCTTGTGATCATTCTGCTTCATTATATTCATCACTTCCCTTGCATCCACCGGCTTGGTGGACCAGACATCGTAATCCGTTATGGAAGCGATGACTGAATAACACAGCGCAAGTTCGCCTGCCAGACTTACCTCTGGTACAAGCGTCATACCTATTATATCAGCAAACTGCCTGAACATCTTCGATTCTGCTCTCGTTGAGAATCTTGGACCCTCAATCGTTATATATGTACCTGAATTGTGAACTGGGATTTTAAGATTTCTAGCAGTATCATAAAGTATGGAATTCATCTCAGGGCAGAATGGATCGGCCTCCGAGATGTGGTATACCTGAGGGCCATCATAAAATGTCAGATCCCTTCTCTTTGTAAAATCGATGTACTGATCAGGGATCACTATCTCTCCTGGCTTGTAGTCCTCCCTGAGAGAGCCGACAGCGTTAAGCCCTATTATCCTCTCCACTCCAAGTTCATGAAGAGCCCATATGTTTGCTCTGTAATTCACCTTGTGGGGCGGTATCGTATGCTTCTTTCCATGTCTTGGCAAAAATGCAACCTCAACCCCATTAACTTCACCTATCTCCACAGCGTCAGATGGGTTTCCAAACGGCGTTTCAATAACTTTCTTTGTGGATTCTGGCATGAGGTCGTAGAGTCCACTGCCTCCAATGATGCCTATGTAAGCCATGTTTACCGTCACTTCAATTTAGAAGTAAACAAAAAGTTAACTCTCCTAAAAAAGCTAACAAAAGTTAAAGAAAAGATCATGCCTTCATAACCTTCACTTGAGAAAGAATCGCTGCATATCTGGAAAGTGGCTTACTCATCCGATGGTGTAAAATATCATCGGAGATGCACGAATTTGTAAGTTTAGTTCCTGGAAATGATGCAGCATCATCCGTTCAGATGCGATGCAGGTCACGGAAAAGTTTTTTAGCTTTTTTCAATATCCTGTTTGCTTTTCTGCAGGTGTGGTGTAGCCTGGTAGCACGAGAGCCTTCCAAGCTTTCGACTCGGGTCCAAATCCCGACACCTGCATCACTGCTGATATGAATCCGTTCTTGAGATATTATGCATCTCCCTCTTGCAGGCGTTGGAATCCTCGATAACAACCTGATCTTGATGGTACAGGTAGTTATCCTTCATCGAATCCCAAGAGGCACTGCCACTCACGGAAAAAGGGGTACCGCAAAGGTGCAATCCTCTGACAGCGATGATAATCGATCCCCGTCAAAGATGGCACCACGTTTATCGCGCTTGGACATCTTCAAGATTTGGTGCTCCAATATTCCACCACATACAGGACATTCCGAAGAAGTTCCCTCTGGATATTGCATAATAAACATGATCAAATATAAACATCCCTATTAACAGTTCAAACCCTGTTCTGGCTCCTGAGATATGCTTTTCTTCCCAGTATCCGAACGTATATCGAGGCGCCTACAAGGACTATGAATACCACAAGGCCATAGTAATACGGATACTTGCTGTATATGGAAAGGTAATCGAATATCCCCAGGCCGCCTATTAAGAGTACTAGGGAGGCCAGCAGGTATCTTCCCTGTATTCCCCTTCGGCCTGCTGCCACAGGCACCGGCTTGACGTAAGCCTGCAAAAACGCGCCGTATATGATCATGACGGTATCATCGCTCTCCGCATCCACTCTCAGCGAATTATCTACCCTGCTTATGGTTCCAACAGTTACGCCATTGCTGTAAACGCTGACACTGTTTGAGACTCCTGAGACAAATCCATTGAGATCGCGCATATCAACGTTGAAAGTGTTCGAATAATAATCAATCACGAGGCCACGTCTTTCATACCCGACAGGATTTCCGTGTTCGTATATTTCGAACCTGCCAGAACCGGCCCTTGCGATCCTGATATCGGCCACGCCAGATATCACAAGTTCAGCCGTTCTTACGCCTGTTCTGTTGATCGTTATCCGCCCGATCTCCTGATCGCCCTGAAAGATTGTTCCGTCTCTTATGATGTAAGATGGCATTATGCAAGTATGTGTTCATTACGGATAAACATTCCCGATAAACGCTCAAATCCATGAAATTGATCTTTTTATAGGTATATCTCTTACCCAATTATGCCAGATTCAATCGTTCATGTCAAAAAGGGGCAGCGTTTCCTGGACGTTATAAAGGATAAAAACGTGGTTGCCGTCAAGATCGATAGCGTCCTGCATGATCTCAGAGATGTTGCAGAACGTGATGTTGATGCAATTCCAGTGAGCGTGTATTCTGACGACGGCCTTTACATACTCAGGCATTCGGCAGCGCACCTGTTAGCAAACGCTGTCACCAATCTATACCCCGATGCGCTTCCCAACACCGGTCCGGTTGTGGAGAACGGCTTTTACTATGATTTCGATATGAAGCCCATCGGCGAAGAGGATCTTGCAAAGATAGAGGATGAGATGCGCAGGATTCAGAAGGAGAACGTGCCCATAGAGAGGATAGTGTATCAGAAGGCTGATCTCCTTAGGATATTTGCGAAGAACCCGTACAAGATCAGGATAATAGAGGATAACGTGAGCGATGCCAGTTCCGTCTACAGGCAGGGCAACTTCGTCGACCTCTGCCTGGGGCCCCATGTACCGAGCACCGGTTATATAAAAGCATTCAAGCTTCTGAACATTGCCAGCGCGGTTTACAAGCACGATGAGAGCAAGACCCTCGTAAGGATATACGGAACCGCCTTTCCTGACGAAAAACTGCTTAAGCAATATCTGAACAACCTTGAAGAGGCCAAAAGAAGGGATCACAGGAGGATAATAGCAGAGATGGATCTTGCAGTCTTCAACTCAGAATGGGCACCGGGATTTCCTCTTTATACGCAGTATGGCCAGACGATAAGGAAAGAACTTCTTTCCTACATGGACAGCATGAATAGGAAGAATGGATGGTTTGACGTCTGGACTCCGCACGTCTTCAGGGACACCATATGGAAGCAGAGCGGGCATTATGCCAAGTACCGGCCAAACATGTACCTGTTCACCCTTCCAGACGGTGACAGCTACGGCATAAAACCGATGAACTGCCCTGGCCACATAGCCATCTTTTCAAGGAGGAAGTACAGCTACAGGGATCTTCCTGTAAGATATTCCGAGCCTGGAACCGTGTACAGATACGAAAAATCAGGAGAGGTAGGCGGATTGACCAGGCCGAGGGCCTTCACGCAGGATGATGGCCACGCCTTTCTGCGCATGGACCAGATCGGTGATGAGATAAGAACCCTGCTGACCATGGTCAAGGATGTATTCACCATTTTATTCGGAAACATCGAACTGTCCTTCGATCTTAGCGTTATTGACAGGGATCATCCCGAAAATTACCTCGTCAGCTATGTGTGCAGGAACTGCGGGTACAGGATCGAGGGGGCACGCGGTACGGATATAGAATGCCCAGTGTGCCATTCTCACGATCTCGAACCGGATCTCTCTGTCTGGGACAATGCGACTGAACAGCTCAGGGACGCACTCAAATCCATGGGCATAGAGTACAAGGAGTACCCTGGGGAAGCCGCATTTTATGGCCCGAAGATAGACGTACATGTGAAGGATGCTATAGGAAGGATGTGGCAGCTATCGACCATACAGCTGGACTTCTTCATGCCGGTCAACTTCGGCCTGACGTACACCAACAGCGAGGGCAAGGAGGATCGCGTCGTTATGATCCACAGGGCTATATATGGCAGCTACGAGAGGGTAATGGCCATACTGTTGGAACACTACGCCGGTAAGCTGCCAACCTGGTTGACGCCAATACAGACCTATGTGGTGCCCATAAGCAGCAACTTCGATGAGTACGCGAGGCACGTTCACGAGGAGCTGATCAGGCACGGCATAAGAAGCGAGATAGATACTTCACAGGAGACTGTCAGCAAGAAGATAAAGCTCATACATCCTTACAGGCCTGCGTACATAATCGTGGTAGGTTCCAAGGAAATGGAAACCAACAGCGTCACCGCAAGGAACAGGGAAGGCAAATCAAAAACGTACAGCCTCTCTGAATTCATAGATGTTGTGAAAAAAGAGATAGAACAGAGAAAGGTGGATCAGGCCTTCTGAGCCTCAGCCACCTTCTGCTTTCCAAAGTTCTTTATTGCATCTATCAGCGCAGGAACGGCCTTTCTGTAATCTTCTACTATTATATAATCAGATATCTTGTTTATCTCTGCGTTGGGGTCCTTGTTTATGCTGATGATCACCTTTGAAAACTTCATGCCTGCTACGTGCTGCGGTTTTCCAGATATTCCCACTGCTACGTACAGATCAGGCCTGACCGCCTGGCCGGTCTGCCCAACCTGGTGATCCCTGGTTATCCAGCCCAGATCCACCGGAGGCCTGGACGATCCAACTGCACCGCCTATCAGATCCGCCAGATCCTGCAGCAACTTGAATCCATCAGGACCGCCAAGCCCGAGGCCGCCTGCCACGACGATCTTTGCGGCTGTAAGGTCCGTTGCTTTCTTTGGAATGAACTTGATTATCTGCTTTTTCAGCATGTTCTTGTCAACGTTTACCTTCTTCTTCACGATCTCGTATTTGTGGTCTTTTTCCTTCTCGGCTGGCGTAAAAGTGCCTGGCCTGGCTGTGGCCATCTGCGGCCTGTGGTTTCTGCACAGTATCTCTGCAAGCGTGCTTTCACCGTACGTTGGCCTGTTCGCCAGCAACGTCCTGTTCTCGTCCACATCCAACACCGTGCAGTCCGCTGTTATTCCTGTCCTTTCCTTGACTGCTATTCTGGATGCAAGATCCCTACCGTTCCTGGTCGCAGCGAGCAAGAATATGTTCGGCTTGTATTCTGCGATGTAATCGCCTATTATTTGTGCATACGGCATCGTCCTGTATTCTGCCAGATCCGGAGACTCCGCGGCAAGTACGATATCACATCCATATTCACCGACTTCCTTCGCTATTCCGTCCACTTTATCTCCTATGACTACGCACAGCAGCTTTTCGTTTATCTTGCGTGCCAGCTGTTTGCCGATGCCGATCATCTCCAGGGATGATCTCTTTATTTCATCGCCCCTGTGCTCGATGTACACGCCGACGTTCTTGTATTCGTCCTTGTTTGCAACCGGAATTGCGTTTATGAGGCCAACCATCACTTACCACCTACCTTTATTATGTTCTTTGAAACAAGATCCGCAACGATATCATCGATCTTGTCAAGTGTTACGGTCTTGTGCAGGTGCTCCGGTTCCTTGATAGCCTTCATCGACCTGACTATTGTTGGAGAACCGCGCAGACCGACCCATTCAGGCTTGAGACCGAGCTCATTTATACCCCATGATTCCACACCCTTTCTGATGGCATCGATCTTTTTCCTGAGGCTCTGGTGCCTCGGGATGTTCGAGTTCAGGAGAACCGTTATGACAACCGGCGTTGGCACCTTGACTATCTCATCCCCATCTTCGAGATCTCTCGTAGCTATAACGTAACCGTCTTCGTAGTCCACTTCCTTCGCATACGTTATCTGATCGAACCCGAGGAATTCTGCAACACCAGGACCGACATGGCCCGTGCTGGAATCGGTTGTCTCATCCCCGCCAAAGACTATATCGACGTTCCCCAGCTTGGTTATGGTTGCAGCCAGAGTGAGGCCCGTAGGATACGTATCAGCTCCGGCGAAGGCCCTATCCGTGATTAGAATGCCCCTGTCTGCTCCACGGGCCATGCACTCAATTATTGCGGCATCGGCCATCGGCGGGCCCATGGATATGACGGTTATGTTTGCTCCAACCTTGTCCTTTATCCTCAGCGCATATTCAAGTGCATTTAGATCTGCAGCATTTACTACGTTTCTCGCCTTTGTCCTGTTTAGCGTCATCTTGACCGGATCGATCTCAACCTCGCTGCTGTCAGGAACCTGCTTTATCATAACAACTATGTTCAGCATGCCTCATCACCCATATTTGTATATGACTCCGTTGTCTCCCTTCGGAAGCGTCCATTTCACGCTACCGTGTGAGCACGCTATGTCGCATGTGCCGCATTCTACACAGTCTTCATACTTGAAGTTCAGCTTACCGTTTATGAGTGTGTAGCAGTTTGCAGGACAGGCGAAAACACAGAAGTGATCTGGGCATCCAGCACATATATCGGGATCGATCGTTATGTGCGCGTATGATCGATCCGTCTTGTAGTTTAACAGGGAAAGCTTTTCCTCAATCTTCATATATCACACCTCACATCTTCCTCATCATGCGGTAGCCGCTTGATATCAAGTCCGTATACTTCATACCGTTGGATCTGACTGCAGCGGTCAGTACCTGCATCAGATGCTTTTTTGGCATACCGCGTTCATCAAACATCGACATCATAACGCTGTCCAGTATCTTTGGCATGGTCTTCTGGGTGAAATCGCTCCAGGTGACGTTCTGTATGCCATTGAAGGTGTAGAGATCGCTAAGCACGTAGCTGTTGCGTAGCTTGCTTACATAGGTGGATAGCGTTTCCTCGCTTATCTTGCCCTTGTTCTCAAGTATCGTTTCGGCTGCCAGCATTCCTGACGTTATTGCGTAGTTTATCCCCTGCAGCACCATGCCGTTGCTGAAGGTAAACATCGCGGCATCTCCGGCGACAAGATATCCATTTCCATAGAGCTTTGGCATGCTGGCGAGTCCACCTTCTGGTACCAGATGGGCAGCGTACTCATCCGGTATTCCGTCCTTTATCAGGTTCTTTATAAACGGATGATCCTCGAATTTGCCCATGATATCATAGGAATGCGTCATTCCATTTGCCCTAAGCCGATCTAGCGACGTGACAATGCCCAACGATATGGTATCCCTGTTTGTGTACAGGAAACCGCCGGACAGCAGGCCATCATCGAGGAAACCCAGCACGAATTCTGATGCATATCCACCCTTCGAATCAACGTTGAACCGTTCATTTATGACGTTTTCAGGCAACTTGATGGTCTCCTTTATACCCAGCGCAACGTCATGATCTGAGAGTTTTGGCCTCAGACCGGAGTTGATAAGAACCCTTGGGTTTGCACCCTCCGCCACGATTACGGCATCAGAGGTTATGACATCGCCATCCTGCATCACTCCTATCACTTTGCCCCCATCTATGACTAGCTTGTCAACAGTTATACCGGTGACGAGCATTGCACCTGCATCTTTTGCCTTCCTTGCCAGCCACTGATCGAATTTGCCCCTGACGATGATCTTTCCAGATTTCTTCTCCATGAGTTCCTGTGAACTATAGCTTATGGCTATCTTTGATTTCTCTGTCAGGAATGCAACCTCCTTTCTTGTAACGTAACGTTCGATGGGTGCGCTTCTCTCCCAATCCGGTACGACTTTCGAAAGCTCATCGCCCCAGAGGACTGCACCGGAAACGTTCTTTGTTCCTGGAGGATCGCCCCTCTCCACCAGAAGTACGTTCATCCCACCCTGCGCAAGTTTTATTGCAGCAGAGGATCCTGCCGGACCAGCGCCGATAACTATGACATCAAATTCACTCATTGTTCGAAGATAGCGAATTTATTTATATGTTTTTTGTTTTTTTCTATATTATAAAAGATTTAGGATTATCATTGACGTTTTTCGACACAAACCTTTGATATTTCTCCCGAAACTACAGGAAAATATAAATATATGATCAGAAAGGAGAGAATATATACGAAGATTGTAATCGTTATAATTTTATATATATTATTTCTTAGCTGTCTGGTTCATCTTTATATATTCGAAGAGACCACGAAATGCTATGCTCCTATGTGAAATTGCGTTTTTCGCCTTTATGTCCATCTCAGCGAATGTCCGATCCGATCCCTCCGGTATAAATATCGGGTCGTATCCAAATCCATTAGAACCTCTTATAGATCTGGCTATTTTTCCCATGACCTTTCCGATGAACTGCGTTATGCTGTGCCCTTCGTTCATGGATACCACGGTGAGGAAGTAAGCCGTACGATCATCAACGTCGTCCATGATCTTGAGGATACCTTCGTTCCCTATAGTGGATGATACGTAGTTAGAGTAAGGTCCTGGAAACCCCCTCAGCGCATTTATGAACAGCCCTGAATCATCCACGAAGTATGGTGCCTCAACAATTCGCGAGAGCTTGTTGCAGCTATCATACGATATCCGCTCGGTGCTATCATCCTGTATCTCCTCGTACTTCATGCGGACCCATTCTATCTCTATGCCGTACAGGGCGGCCATTTCGCTGACCTCCTCAAACTTGTGCCTGTTGCTTGTAACGAACCTATACATACCTGTGCCTCCTTCTTATTGCGGATACGGTTTCGAGTACATCGTCCGCCAGATTGAAATTGTTCCTGTAGGACTTAAGCATCTGGCCGATCACGCTGCCCGAATCCAAACCCAGCCCCTTAATAGAATCCTCTAGGGCGTATATATCCACGGCCATGTCCTCTATCTCTGCATTAACCTTTCCCATGCTGGGATCGATGATGAAAACGCTATCGTTAACAATTATGTTATTGACAGTCAGATCCCCATGAGCGATTCCTGCCCTGTGCATCTTTGCTATCATGATGCCCAGCTCGTTCAGGAAATCGGTTCTGCCTTCGTTAAGCTCTGCGGACATCATCCTTCCTGGTATTTTCTGCATGGTGATGGACATTGAGAAAGGATCGAAGTCGTAGACTACTGGTGAGTTAACACCGGCCTCCTTGAGCTTTCTGAGAATCGTGAATTCATTGCGCATTCGTTCATATCGGATCTTCTTATCAAGATCCGAATTTCGGTAGGACTTGGAAATGCGCACCTTTCTTATTGCCGGCCTTCCATGAAAGCTGACCTCCTCTATCCTGGATTCTGCACCGGCCTTTCCATAGTCTTTTCTGGAAGCGTCTGTTATCCACGGTGCGTCCACCTCATCTATTCTGAAACGAGGGTTCACCGCCGTCTCCTCAACGGACATGCGTACACCGGATTTATACATCAACAGCGCTGCCTGTGCTATCATTATGCCGTTGTCCATGCAGTATTCCCTGTCAGTTAGATAGGATCTGATGCCCGCCTCCCGAGCCATATTAGTCACCATATCCCGGAGCCTTCTGTTCAGCGCAACCCCACCAGCCATGAGTATCTCATCCTTGCCTGAAACGTATAGCGCTCTTTCCAGCACCTCTACCAGCATGGCGAATGCCGTTTCCTGTATGCTGTAGCTTATATCCTCTATGGCCTGGCCGGTTTTGAGATACTGCAAAGCAGCGGTTAGGATGCCAGAAAAGGCCGTATCCATCCCCTTCACTGAATAGGGAAGATCCAGAAGCTTCGTTCCCTTCATTGCGAGCTTCTCTATCTCCGGACCACCAGGAAACGGTATCCCGGCTTCTCTGGCGAATTTGTCAATCATATTCCCTATCCCGATGTCCAGCGTCTCCCCGAGAACCCTATACCTTCCATTGACGTGGGCTATGACCTGTGTATTGCCGCCTGAAACGTATAGCATTACCGGATCGATCGCACCAGTTACCCGCCTGCCTATCTCTATGTGGCCAAGCGGATGGTTTACACCTATGATTGGTTTGCCGGTCAGAACCGATATCGTTCTTGCGGCGGTTGCGGTCACCCTCAAAGATGGAGCAAGGCCTGGCCCCATGGAAAACCCTATGAGGTCGATGTCATGGATCGATATCTTCGCTTTCTCGAGAGCCCTAGATATCACAGTATCTATTACCTCAGAATGATGTACAGCTGCGTCCAGTGGCCTTATCCCTCCGGTCTTTGGCCTGTACATGGACGATTCCATGGCCAGTATGCGGGATTCGTCTATTATGCCACAGCTGATTGTATGCGCAGTACCCTCTAGCCCAAGAACTATCACAGGAGGTCATGAAAGCTTCACATTTAAATCCTCCCAGCGGAACCATCAGCGCAGGAACGACTATACTGCGTGTTCTGGGAGTCCTGCATTGGAAATCATCACATTTTTAAAGGGCATTGATATTAACCGACAGGTGAATCATGGCTAATTCATTGGCAATCATTGCTGATCCCAAGACTGGTAAGACTTACAAGAAGGAGATACCGGCGGAGAGAATGGGGTCACTGGTAGGAAGAAAAATAGGCGATGAGATAGATGGGGTATTCTTTGATCTGGTGGGCTATAAGCTAGTGGTCACTGGCGGCAGTTCCATAGACGGCTTCCCAATGAGATCCGATCTGCAGACCCAGGGCAAGAAGCAGATACTCGTATCCTACAAGAAGGGTTACAGAGGAAAGAACGGAATAAGAAAGAGGATAACGGTCAGGGGTTCGATCATAGGATCGGATATATCTCAGATTAACCTGAAGATAGTTCAGTATGGGCCAACGCCCCTAGAGGAGAAGAAAGATGATCAGCAAGCTTAAGATGCCTCAGCCTTCGGTCAATATAGGGATGGTCGGCCACGTTGACCACGGAAAGAGTACGCTAACGCTGGCTCTGACAGGCACGAAGACCGATACCCATTCGGAGGAGATAAAGAGAGGCATCTCGATAAAGCTTGGTTATGCAGATACGCCCATATACAGGTGCTACGATTCCTCTGGTAACGTGCATTACACGCGGGAAAAAGGGGAAAATTGCGATCTAGAAAGAGTCATATCGATCGTGGATGCGCCGGGTCACGAAACACTGATGGCAACCATGCTGTCAGGATCCGCGCTTATGAACGGTGCCCTTCTAGTCATAGCTGCAAATGAGCACTGCCCACAACCACAGACAAGGGAACATCTTACCGCACTTGAGATCATGGGCATAAAAAATATAATAATAGTGCAGAACAAGATAGATCTTGTAACAAGGGAGCGAGCAATCGAAAGTTACAGGGAAATAAAGAATTTTGTCAAGGGCAGCATTGCAGAGAATGCCCCAATAATTCCAGTGAGCGCGTACCACAGCACCAACATAGATGCGCTGTTTGAAGCCATAGAAAAGTACATTCCATCGCCTAAGTTCAATGAAAATGACGATCCCATAATGTATATTGCAAGATCATTTGACATAAACAGGCCGGGCACGCCCGTAAGTGAACTGAAAGGCGGAGTCATTGGCGGATCCTTGACGCAGGGAGAATTTGCCCTGGGCGATGAGATCGAGATAGTACCGGGAATACAGACAACGAAGGGAAACAAGACTGTATGGAACAACGTCACCACTGAGGTTGTGAGCCTGATGGCCGGCAAGTACTCATATGACAGGATAAGGCCAGGTGGATTGGCAGCCATTGGCACGAAGCTCGATCCGTTTCTCACAAAGGGAGATGCCTTCACAGGAAGGATCGCAGGGCACGTGGGCAAGGTTCCTCCAGTTGCGTTCTCCATGAGGCTGGAATCGCACCTGCTCAAGAGAGTTGTCGGATCCGATCAGGAACTGAACGTTGAACCCATAAGGCCAAAGGAAACTTTGATGTTCACCGTTGCAACAGCAAACACCGTCGGTGTTGTTAACGCCATGAAGGGCAGCGAAATAGAGGTTTCGCTGAAGTATCCAGTGGCAGCATTCAACGGCATGCGCGTAGCAATAGGTAGGCGTGTTATGAACAGATGGCGCCTGATCGGCTATGGTATAATTCAGTCTCTGGAATAATATCATGCGTATATACAGCACTGTATACGATGATCTTTTTCGCGTATATGGTGACCTTCACTGGTGGCCAGCAGATTCAAAGGACGAGGTGGTCATAGGCGCAGTGCTCACCCAGAACACCTCATGGAAAAATGTGGAAAAGGCCATCGAAAGGCTAAGGGAGAAGGGCCTGAACAGCCTCGCTGCGATATCGAAATGCGATGTGAAGGATCTTGCTGAAACCATCCGACCGTCCGGTTTCTACAATCAGAAGGCGGAGCGCCTCATCGCCCTGTCCAAAGCCCTTATGGAACGTTTCGGTGGAATTGACAGTATCCATGATCTGGAGACGGCTGTATCATTCTTTTCCCCCATAAAGGGCATCGGACAGGAGACTCTGGATTCGATCTTACTCTACGCGCTGGATCTTCCCGTATTCGTCATGGATAAATACACTGCCAGATTTCTCGATAGATGCTATGGAATAAGGGGCGGCGATATCAAAAAGGATGTCGAAGGCGAGATAAAAGATGTTGAACGCCTGAAGAATTTGCATGCAATGATCGTACAGATTTCAAAGGATCACTGCAAAAAGGTACCAGAATGTGATGGATGCCCTTTAAATACGAAATGCGAATATTATGGGCGTGAAAGGCGACAGAACGCTTTCCTGCATGATAAAGACTGATAGGGGAGAGATCTGCATAGATCCAGCGGAGCCCATTCTGCACATAATAGGAAAGAAATACGCCATCTTCATCGTATCTGTGCTGGGAAACGATAACACAAGAAAGAACTTCAATGACCTGATGAGAGCCGTCCCTGGAATAAGCAGCACGATGCTCTCCGCGAGGCTTCATGAAATGAACGAATGTGGCCTTATAGAGAGACATGAAGGCGATATCGTAACCTACGAACTCACGGAACGCGGCAGGGAGATTCGGAAGAGGATGCTTCCACTTATCGAATATCTTGCGGATGCTGATTAAATTGAATTAGGTTAATGCGATAGAACAGAGAAAAAATATTATGCGTGGAACAAATTACGGAGCTGCGGGGTTGTAGCTTAGACAGGCTATAGCACTCGGCTGATAACCGAGAGGTCACCGGTTCGAATCCGGTCAACCCCATCTGTGTGAGCTACTCCTCAGCTGAAGCTTTGGATCTTCTTCCTGATTCAACGACACGCGACTAATACCTTCATAATTCTGGTATCCCGTCGGCGGTATCTCCACAGGCGTGAATTCGGACCGCACCAGCCCTACTTTTCGATGCCTGCATAGGCATTATAAACTCCTCTATTGGGCGAAGTCTGTGTATCCCATCGCTGAAGATCGGAGTTTTACTGCTTCACATAAACTTCTAACTTTCTTATAAACTCGCCTGGGCCGTTATATGTTACGCTTGCATAGACATAATCACCGGCATTAGTTGTGAAGCTGGCATAAACTGGAGCAGCATGATAGAACTCGTATCAGACCTTGTAAACTGTCTTTGAATTATGTCCGTATCCGCTCGGCTCTCCCAATATGCCTGTCCGCTCCGCCGTGTTGTCATTGTAGCCGTCTATACCGACCCAGAAAGCGGCATAGGAATTTCCAGAGGTGTCCGTATTGGGTATGATCAGCGACATCGTTACGTTGTGAGCGCTGCCATCGCTGGGAACTACAGCGTGTCCGGCCCAGTTGAGCGATTCCGAGGTTCCCATCGATACACTGTGATCGAAAGCGTAGAATGAATTAGCATCCACATAGCTCAGGACGGGCGAGAACGATATGACCATGGCGAGCGAAACAATTGCCATTATGATCTTCTTTTTACCATAATTGATATGATTGTATTTAATAAATAAATCTTTTATTATGAAAAATGTATCCGTTTGTACTAAATGTTAATTGCACCCGAAGTGTATTATAATTAGGTTTTCTAAATGACCTGATGCCATTGCGAACATTCTCATCTATTGCATTGGCCGGTGCCACATCGTTCATACGGAAAAATTAAAACCCGAAACATGCTGATGTGATCGATGGTCGATGTGCAGATATCCCTAGGCGCGATAGAGAAGGCTATAGACGGAATAAAATCGGCTCCGGACATGGATACAGTTCGCAAGGTGACAGGCAGCCTTCGTTCAACGGTGGGAAATGGAATCGATGGTGGAGAAAGCGTAACTGTAAATGCCGATGCCTTCTACCAGATAATCGACAAAATTGAGAGATCGCGCACAACGGAACGCGCCATCCATTATGCAGATGAAATTTATAGGATGGCCTTCAGGCCAAGGAAGCTTCCATACAGCGATATGGATCTATCAAGATGGAGGGAGTATGGAGACGTCATAACGGACAGCCTGTGGATCTTCAAGGAGAGGGACTACAGTGGGTCAAAGCTTGGATGGTACTGGGGAAATTTTGTGCCACAGATACCAAGGCAGATGATGATGAGGTACACAAAGAGGAACGAATGGGTAATAGATCCCTTCAGCGGCAGCGGCACCACTCTCATAGAGGCGAAGAAACTCGGAAGAAATGCCATCGGTATTGAGATAAATCCTGAAGTCAGCAGGAGATCGTCTGAGATCATTCGCAAGATTCGAGGCGATGGGCTTGCGCGCATATATACGGAAAATTCAATGACGGTCGATATTAAACATCTTATGGATGAGAATGGCATAGATCGATTCAGCATGGCGATACTCCATCCACCCTACCATGACATAATAAAGTTTTCCGATGACCCGGGCGATCTGTCCAATGCGAGAAGCGTGGATGATTTTCTAGTCATGCTGTCAAGGGTGGTTAAAAACATCGCTGATCACCTCGAAGACGGAAGATTCATGGCCATGGTGATCGGAGACAAATACAGGAAAGGGGAATGGATACCGCTTGGCTTCTACGCGATGCAGGCAGTAATGAATATCAGCTTCAGGCTGAAGAGCACCATCGTGAAGAACTTTGAGTTCACGAGGGGAAAAGCCGGATCGGAAGCACTCTGGCGCTATCGTGCCCTATCGGGCGGATTCTATGTATTCAAGCATGAATACATATTCCTGTTCCAGAAAACCTAATTTCTGTCTTCGCAGTGCAGGATCTGCATCCTTCTTGCAGTATCGAATACTTCCCTTCCGAGATCGGTCAGATCATAGCATTTATCTATGAGGCCCATGCGGAGGAGCGAACTGCATGCCTCGGGATTTTCCTTTCTTTCCTTCCTGCTACACAGCATCTGCAGATCCGCAGACTTCAAATGATGAACGTATAATTTTGGTGTGATCTCCTTAAGAACCGCTTCGGCCTTTTTGTTTATCTGGTAATAGGTGTGATGCTTATGCACCTCCGCGCTCTTCTTCAGCTTGGCCTCGGTTCTCTTTATTGATGTGTTTGTATAATAATCCAGGAGACCAAGATCCTTGAGCCGCTTCAGATATTCACGCACCCTCATCTGCGGGATCTCCGTGTATCTTGTAATATTTTTTGCGTAATCGACGTGCGCTATTGTGAAATGCTTTAACACACGCAGCATATCGTAGTCGTTTATGAGCTCATCTATCTCCTTCTCGTACTCCGACATCTACGATCAATCAATTGAATAGAATATATCTCCGCCGTTCTTTATGTGGTTGTATATCGCATTCCCTATCTCGGTGCTCAGCTTTATCCTCACGATGCCCTTTGATGATGACAGAGCCTGCAGGATCGGCACCTCGCCCAGGTATATGCGCACATGCTTGTTTGGGTGGCCAACATCAATGTATATTATCTTATTCTTTATCTCCACACCTGCTTTCTGCCTTTCAGCGTTGGAACCGGATTCCTCCACATCTATCTTTATTCCAAGCTTCTTCTCTATCTCGGTTATGTTCTTGCCGCTACGCCCTATGAGCTTTGGTATGTATTTCGGATCCACCCTTACGATCGCCCTGCTATCCCCGACCATCTTTACCTCAACATCATCACTCCTGATCATCCGCTTTATGTAGTCCTCTATTCTGTCAACTGCGAGCTTTGAGATTGAAGACTCCTTCCTTTCCTTTACTGGAACGACGACAACCTGCTCTCCGAAGCTGTATATCTCGTAGAGATCCTTCCCGGATATGAGATCGGAGACGACGATGACTGGCCTTGCGAGATCTTCCTGTGTCATGCCGTATGGTATTTTGACTGTGTACTGCGTGCTCAGCACCTGCGCCACCTGCCCATTGTTTATATAGATTATAGTATCTATTATCTGCGGTATCAGTCCCAGCTCTATTCTGCCAATGAATCTCTGCAGAGCATCTATCGCCCTGGTCGCATGGACTACGCCGACCATTCCCACGCCGGCCAACCTTAGATCCGCGTATACCTTGAAATCGTTTGTAACACGCATCTCATCGAATATCGTGTAGTCGGGCCTTACGAGAAGAAGTATGTCGCCCGTCATCTCCATGGAACCCTCCAGCTCAGTATACTGCGTTATCTCCTTCGATACATCCAGGTCTCTGGGCCTTTCCATGGTCTTTACTATCTTTCCACGTGCATTGAAGAACTCGGCCAGTGCCTGCACGAACGTGCTCTTACCGGCACCTGGCGCACCTGCAACCAGTATTCCACTGGCAGAACTTTCCAGCCTCTCCTTTATTTTATCGTCAAGATCGTAGTAATCAATGCCCAGCTTGACGACTGGGCGAACAGCTGTTATTTCAATATCGTCGGAAAAGGGCGGTCTCGTAATAACTATCCTGATATTCTTGAGCTGTACCACCGTAGCACCCTGGGCGTCCATCTCGATAAATGAGTCCGCCTCCAGCTTTCCCCTCTTCACTATGTTGCTAGCTATATTCTCAAGATCGGATCGATTGAGTATATAATCAAGCCTGCGGTATTTGATGCTCCCTGGCTTCCCATCCTTCAGAACTGGATTGGTGCCAGCTTTCAGGTGCACGCTCATGGTAGTATCCTCAAAGAACTCCTCTATGTTCTTCACAACCTTTTCCGGCGGCGGCAGATAGTCCACATTTATACCCTTGATTATAGCCACATCCCGCTGTATATTGTCGCCTGTCACGAGCATTGCATCATACTGAAGCGCGACGCTCCTGATCATCTCATCTATCTCACCGCTTTTCGCCCGCTTTATCTGCCACTCTCTTGGACGTTCACCGACAATCTCAATCGTTATCTTGCCTTCCTTCTCCAGCGATCGCAATTTTTTGAGCTCTTCAAGTGCTGCAAAGCCTATTGCGCGGCCTTCATTGGCCTGGTGCTCCACTTCAGAGAGCATTGCCTCTGGCAGTATCACGTTTGCATCTTCCTTATCCTGGATGTACTGCGTGAAGCGGCCGTCAACTATGACCGATGTGTCTGGAACGTAATTCACGTTGCTACATTATAGGAAACTATATAACTATGTCCATAATTTGCACACGTGGATTACGGCGAAGCCATTGCAATCATCCGTGATGTTCTGAAGGCCAATGTCCCAGCGCATGGTTCCATAGCCTTCTCAGGCGGCCTGGACAGCACAGTGCTGATGCACATATCAGGTTACAGGCTTTCTGCTTATACGGCAGGATTTGCCGATTCGCACGATATCGCCAGGGCAGATGCGGTATCCAACGTGTTGGGATTTCATGTTAACCATATTCTCCTTGAAAAAATTGATCTTATGCAGCATATTCGCCTTTTGAAGGATATCGATGGCACGATAACCAAACAGGAGACAGGCTATGAGCTAATACTTTCCGTAGTCCTTTCCACTGCGGATGGCGGAGAAGTCGTGACAGGGCAGGGAGCAGACGAAATCTTCTACGGTTACAGAAGGACGATAGAATCCATGAATAACGTTGAACAGATGAAGAAACTTTTCGAAAGGACGCTGCCCAGGGAAAAACGAATCGCTGCACACTATGGAAAGGAATTGATAACACCCTATCTAGACAGCCACATCATTGATATTGCCAGATCCTTCGGTCCGGATCACCATATAAGGAATGGTGCTGGAAAGGCCATGATCAGGGATGTTGCACGATCCCTGGGGCTTCCAGAATCCATATACAGCTACGGCAAAAAGGCCGCACAGTATGGATCGGGCATAGACCGATACCTGAAGAAAGAAAAGTACTTTTCAATCATCTAGCGTTTTCGGAACTTAGATGCAAAAAATGCCAAGTTTTCATTCTGCATACAGCGTATACGATACCTCGGATGTCAGATTTGAACCATTTACAGTGGTGCTTCCATAGACCTGAACGTAGTATGTCGATCCATAGTGTACGTCTGTGAGGTTGAAATAGAGATAGTTGTCATTGAGATGGGACGGTATTACAGCTGGCGCATATGAAGACTGATATGCCATCACCTTGTATGAAACTACGCCGGAGTATGCAAACATGTAAACGCGAAGGCTTACAGTTCCACTGGTTGCGCTTCCAAATGGTATGTTGTAAACGCCATTTTTCTCAACGATCGATGTCCATACATTGTTGCTGTACATCTGCAGATTGGCTATCTCAGGCCCTGAGACATGATTAAGAGGTGGATTGAGCACCAGTATCCAGAATACAAGCCATGTGAGCAGAAATTCGCCAACTAGCAGTATACGGTGAGACGTCTTCTTGGATACTTGAACGCCCAGACCTTTCAGGATGTATTCTGAGAACAGAAGGACAACGAGAATGAGTATTAGTGAAAGGTACCAATAACCTATGAGCTGAAAATAACCGGATATGGAACCAACTATGGCCCCTATTATGAATATAATCACTATTGATTTTGCCCTCTCCTTCTCATCAAAGAGAAACTTTCGTTCATCGAATTCTGGTATCTTGACTAGGGGCTCTTCATTATCCTTTGGCATCCAGTCCTCTATTTTAACTCTATTAATGAATTTAACGATTTTGTAGGGTCTGCCGATTTTACTACCCCGCTTGCTACCAGTATGCCCCTAGCGCCCAGGCCTATGGATCGCCTCACATCCTCGCCGGTCTTTATTCCTGCTCCAACCAGAACCGATGTGCCTGTACCTTCGTATATCTTCACAATGTCTTCTATGATCTCCGGTTTTGCCGTTGATACGGAAACATCCCCGCCGATCAGATCCCTTGGCTCGTAGGCTATGAAATCCGGCTCATATTCCCTGAAATATTTGGCTTCCTCCGCATTCTCCACACACAGAACTATGGTGAAGTCTAACTTACTGGCCTTCTTAAGAGTGTTTATTATCGTATCCCTGGGCAGCCGCCTCTCAGAGTGGTTGAGTATCGATCCAGTTATGCCCAGATCGATCATCATATCCATCGGTACATGGCCCGTGTATGCTCCATACGGCTCAGCATCAACGTGCTGCGCAAAGAACCTGAACTTTCCGCATTTGGCAGCCTTTTCAAGATCAAGCAACGATGGAGAAAATATCAGTTCAAATTTTCCTTGAACAGGCTCGAACTTTTCCATGAAGCGCGTGAAATTTGCACCAGTCGCTTCCCTGTAGGTCTTCAGGTTGACTATGGCTGTGTACATCGCATGGTAATGCTTTGCGCATATTAGTGTGATCCGTCTTCAGTCCTCGCCCTCCAGATAGTAGAATTCACCTATCATGGCTTTAACTTCCTGTTCTGGAAGCGTGAACTTTCTGACCTTCACATCGCTCTCAAGGAGCATAAGTTCCGCCAGTTCATCCGGATATCCTTCGGCGTACACGATCTCCTTTATCTGTGCGTTCATTATCATCTTGGAACAGACTACGCAGGGATGCGTTGTAACGTATATTGTAGAATCCTTTATGCTGACGCCATGGACTGCAGCCTGTATTATTGCATTCTGTTCAGCATGCAGTCCGCGGCACAGTTCGTGCCTCTCGCCTGACGGGACCTTTAAATCCTCGCGTATACAGCCAACTACATCGCAGTGTGCTGTACCACTTGGAGGCCCATTGTATCCTGTAGCGAGAACGTTCCTGTCTTTGACTATCACCGCACCAACCTTCCTTCTTATGCAATTGGTCCTCGAAGCTGCCAGATAGGCCATCCTCATGAAATACTCATCCCAGGTTGGCCTTCTTACGATCTGCACGCTTTGTTAGCCAAATACAGAATATAAATATTGTGTGAGTATTTTGCGGATCGAAGAGCAGTGATTCTCCATTTCGATCATAACGTTGATTTAGGGGATGCTGTTTCACCTGCCGTTATCGGTATCCGCAATACGGGGCTGGCCGATGATGCTGCCGTTAATCTTCTCTCCACTGAGATGCGTTATTGCAGACCTGGCTGCGCGTTCTATCATATTGACCATCATGGCAGAATCGTTCGGCATACGCACCCTACGATAGTGCATGCCCTTTGCCTCAACGGCCTTTCTGAACTCATAATCCAGATCGTACAGTATTTCCAGGTGATCGTATAGGAATGATATCGGGATGACTGTGATTTTGCTCGCATCGATCCTGTTGAGGACATCGTATATGCTCGGGCCAAGCCATCCCAGATGGCCACCCTGAAACCCAAAGTCTGATCTCGATAGGCCCAGTATCTGCGATATCTTGTATGTTGAATAGCGGAGCCAGAACAGGTAATCCTCTTCCCTGTCAGGTGCAGGAAGGCTATGCGCATCGAACAGGTAGAAGGAATCTTCGGATGCATCTTCCGATATGATGTTCGCCCACATGGGCAGAAAGAGATCGCTATTTGCAAGACCGTTCACAAACTCAAGGCGCGGCGAAAAACCGTACCTCCTGAGGGCCGATTCGAGAGGATTCAGATACGAATCCTTCACGTTCTGAGAATAGAACGAGAAGAGTGGTATCGCTACTATGTTATCGTATGATCCGAGGCCTTTGACGGCCTCCTCAATGGATGGATTCCAGTGCTTGTAGGCCAGGATAACGTCCATATCATCGCCGATCTTTTCATGAAGCTTCCGCGCGATGCTTTCGATTATACGGTTGGACGGGGATCTACCACCGAACATCTCGTACTTTCTGAGATTCTCTTCCCTGACACTTTCAGGTACTGGTTTTCCGTTGAATATGTTTTTGAGATACTCGTCAAGATCCTCGATCCTCTCGGGGCTGCCATAGGAAAGCAGAAGAAGAGCAGATTTCATAGATTCACGCTATGCACGTATTCAACCAACCGTTTTAGCTTTTCTGGATCTGTACTTGGCAGCAGGCCATGCCCGGTATTGAATATGTAGCGATCTCTTCCAGAAGCGGCTTCCACTATTTTCGATGCCTCATGCAGCGCGTAATCGTAGTTGACAATCGCTGGATCGAGATTGCCCTGGATTCCCTTTTCATCTGGGATTTCAGCCGAAAATCTTTTCATGTCTATGCGCCAGTCTATTGAATAGAAATCTGCCGGTAGATCCATATCGGCAACGTAGGATGAGGTCATCGTGCTGAAGTATATGGTCGGAATGCTTCCTGACAATTCCTGCAAGATGTCATATACGTAGGGCTTCACGAAATGTTCGTATTCGCCAGGTGAGAGATAACCTGCCCAGCTGTCGAAGATCTGGAATGCATCAACACCAGCGCTTATCTGCATCCTGGCGAATTCAATGATCATATCTGTGAGTCTTGTCATCACAGCCTGATATGCCTTTTCCTCCGTAATCATCATTCTCTTGACCCTGAAAAGATCCCGGTCCACACCATCTGATATTATATAAGAAAGGAGAGTTACAGGGCCGCCGGCGAAACCTATCAGAGGATCCGCATACCTCTCCCTGTATTTCGATATTGCTTTCAGGACAGGGTGGCTGAAAGAAGATGGATCAAATTCCTCTACCGCAGAAATACCTGATTTCTCAATGTTATTCTCAACCACTGGCCCCACAGAATCTAGGAACCTGACCCTGAGCCCCATACCACTGAGCGGCGTCGTTATATCCGCGAAAATTATCGCAGCATCTACACCTATCCTATCAACCGGATCATGCGTTACGTCCACTATGACGTCCGGCGATGACATCATCTCCTCTATGCCCATCCTCTGCCTATACTTCATATAGGACGGAAGATACCTTCCAGCCTGCCTCATAAACCAGACTGGTATCCGATCGTGATCATAACCCTTGATGGCCTTCCTGAAGGGATCCATCGGTATATTCCTCCGCGGCCTTAAATTACCATTTCTGGCCAGTTATGCGTTCGTACATTGTTTTGTACAGGTCAGAAACTTTTCTGGCCATGTCCTCCGGCAGCGGGGGAATATCTGGCTCTGGCATGCCTCTGGATCTGGCCTCGTAAAGGCGATCATGGTATCCTGTGGATCTGTAATACTGCCTCACCATCTCCTTGCTCAGCTCAACTATCCGCCCTGCATCGTATTCCTTCTTCTCCCAGAATCGGTCTTCATCAGCCGTACCGAATGTATCCACTATTATCGGCTCTCTTTCCTTACCCAGTGCAACCTCCTTCTTTCCGTCGGCGTGTATAAGGCCGCGCTTGCCCACTTCCTGTTCCATCATCTCGTCTATCTTCAGTATCGTTTCCCTTATTTCAGCGTACTCTTCCCTTGTGAGACCGGATATCTCAAGCGCCTCGTCAATGTCAAGCAGCCTGTCCGTTTTTTCCCTCTTGGTGGTAACCTCGAATACCGGTGATGGCAATTTCTCACCGTAATCCGGAAAATGATTTAACCCTATGTCCGCTGGCTTTGTACTCCCGGCTTTGAGCCTGTCATATAGAGAACCTGCAACATAGTGCCTCGTTATGAATTCAAGAGGTATCACATAGCCGGATGATCCCGGAGAAACTTTTTCCGGAACATCGTATTTTCTTACGCGCATGGTCCTGTTATCAATCATCTCTATGAAGTGGTTCTTTATCCCCCTTTCTCCGATATACCTGAACCAGAAGGATGATGTCCTGCAGAGAGATTCTCCTTTGTTTTCTATCTCCGTGGGTATTATCTTATCGAACACAGAAATCCTGTTCGAGAACCTGAAAACCAGCGTATCTCCATCATCGTAAACATCCTTGACTTTACCCTTTGCAATGATCTTCATAGACAAGTATTGTTTCTTAATATAGTAATTATTTGTGGTGTTGTGCAAACCAAGCACCATCTGAGAAGATCACAAAATTGCAAAGATACTTTGATTTATGGCCGAATTCGCAACGATCAGCACAGTATACAATCTTTATAATTAAGTCAGGTGTTTTGGCAAATCTGAAAAATTGCGATCTTCAGATAGATGATATACGGCTTTTCACAATAGAAAAAGCTACAACCCTTATGTGGAAGTTGAAAAAGTAATGTTAGGTAGATTCAGAAATTACGCTGGTTCAGACATGACTCATTGAGATCCTGACTCGTGATGGTATTGGCTACGTACAGTTGAATAAGAAAGCTTCGGTGCTTCAACATAACAGTAGCTGACAATGGATGGCATACCGTTTTGTCAATAAATGGCATCAGGCAGATCCCTCATAGAATTAGATTTGCGCATAATTTGCGATAGATTTGCATATAATCTTGAAAAATCGGTTAATATCCGTTGCAGATGTTTTATCCATGAAACCAGTAATGGTTGCTCTGATAGTTTCAATCGTTCTGGTGGTTGTCTTTGCCGGCGCGTTCGGTTATGCCGATTATACGAACGCAAAGACAAACGCAAACTATCAGAACGCTGTGAACACAGCAAATGGATTCAAGCCAAACGCCGTCCTGGGAGCAGCGTTTGAACACTGGGACTACATTGCTATAGAAAACACGACGCTTGTGGCCAGCCAGTATCTCCCAAATGCAACGCTAAAGTGGATAGGCGGCCCACTCAGTGGGACATACACAGGGATAAGCAAAATAAATGCAACATGGAATAAATTCTTCGGCCTATGGTCTGCGGTCTGGCTTTACACGGTCAACCCGCCTGTGGCATCCGTGTCTGGAAACACCGCGCAGGTGACGGCGCCAGTTCAGTTTGTTCTCACACCGTACGGCGTTAACAACACTGTTGATTACATCAACGTCTCGTATACGCTGAACTTCATGAAGTCTGGAACTTCATACTACATATACAGCGAAGTATGGCACATAACCGGAACCGGTGTCGTAGCGCAGATACCGCAGCAGGTACAGGCACAGGAGGTTGAAGCTGCAGCGTTTGAACACTGGGACTACATAGCGATAGAGAATTCAAGCCTGCTAATGCCAGAATACGCGTCTAACGCAACTCTGGACTGGATAGGTGGCCCATTGACCGGGACATATAGCGGAGTGTCGAGCATAATATCCACATGGGATAAGTTCTTCAATCTCTGGTCAGCAGTGTGGTTCTACACCATTGCGCCCCCGACCGTATCGGTCAGTGGAAGGACGGCCGTTGTCACTTCAGAGAATCAGTTCATAGTTACACCAACGGCCCAAAATAATACCGTCGAATACCTGAACATAAGCTATTCGCTCACGTACTATCGCATATCCGGCATGTACATGATAACGCATGAAGTCTGGCACATAACCGGCACGGGATACATATCCACGAACGAGATGAAAGATGAGTACAACCAGGTCCAGGCCATGGCCTTCAGCCACTGGAACAATATAGCGATTGAGAATCTCACGCTTGTAATGCAGCAGTACGCTCCTGATGCTGTGCTGCACTGGATAAATGGATCGCTGAATGGCACTTACAGGAACTACAGCGCAATAAATACCACATGGGACAAATTCTTTGGTGCCTGGATAGCTGTGTGGTTCTACTCTGAGAATCCGCCAGTGATAACGGTGAAGGGGGACATGGCCTACGTCAACGCCACAGTTCAGTTCGTGCTCCAGAAGAATAGCACCACGTTCGATTACATCAACGTTTCCTATGAAATCGTGTACCAGAACATGGGATTCAACGTGAAGACGGGGCAGTTCCAATACCAGATAGTCTATGAAGTGTTCAACATACTTGGAGGATCGCCAAAGCCACTTTCCGAGGTCTGAATTCACTAACTTTTTTATATTTTTTATAATAAGGTGATCTGTAATGGGTATATTCTGGATGACCAACATCATAATTGTCGCGTTGGAAGCCGTATTCCTTGGCATAATACTTTATTTCTACATAGGCATAGTGAGAAAGGCCGGAGGCAAATTCGTTGCTCCCATGATAGCCTTTTCATCGCTGTTCCTAGTTCAGTCCATACTGTCCGCGTATTTTTACTATGATTTTTCCCATTTCGCGGGATACAGGATAGCCGTTCCGCTCATAGCCGTGAATTCACTTGGGTTGGTATCATTCATAATGCTGTTCTTCACGATGAGGCAGTGACACACCGAATTACGGCAATCGCCGTCTTGTTATGTGCCGTAATATGAACAATATTTAAATACGGTCAGGTGATAGATTCGTAGCAGGCATCCAGCTGGGTGAGATGCCCTGCAGGGTGAAGCCAGTGCTGGCCGGATACATAGAGGCTTCGATCGGAATTGCCGGAGCTGTCATTTCATTTCTGATCGATCCTGATGATTTCAAGTTGAAATATGCGATCTCATTGGCAGTTGTTCCGATCCTTGTGATAGGATTTTCCAGCTACCTGGTCATACCCATATTCGTCTTTTCCATTATATCCGGAACATATCTCTACACGAAGAAGTTCTATTATCCGTTCGTCTTCCTGTTCGCCTTCACACTCCTATCCTATATTTTCTTCGGTGACGGAAGCCAGTGGATGGCCATCGATGCTGCAATAAGCACAGGAATGATCGTGGTAATGATCTTCGATTCAAGGGAGAGGCAGTATGTCAAGGCAAACGAGATCACGAGGGGTGAGGATAGGATAAAGGAGGTCAGAAGGGACTACGTGCAGATAGCCGCCGGGATCATAATAATAGGACTTCTCTATTTCTATGGAGTCGATATTTCACGAATACTTGTCACATTCGGATCTCTATTGCTCTATGCGATCGGAAACTTCTTCTCTGCAAGGCCGGATCTCATGATAGGAAAATTTCTGCAGAACCTGGAGAGGAGCCACACCAAGCTGGGGATAGGATCTATGTGGTTTGCGTCAGGGATCCTTCTGGCGTACAGCATGCATGACGGCCTTTATCTGATAATGCTCATAGTTTTCATAATATCTATAGGCGATTCAATAGCAACCATCGTCGGCGTAAATGTGAAGAGCCCGAAACTATTCATAAACAGAAAGAAAAGCGTGGCTGGCACGCTTTCACTTTTTGCGGTTTCAGCTGCTTTCGGTTTTCTACTTATTGGATTTCTCGGTATAGGCTATGCAGCGCTGGGATCGATAGTCGAAGCCGTTTCCGGATACCCTCTGGACGACAATATGACCGTACCATTCGCCATTTCCCTGATGGCATCCATTGTCAGAATGTTGTAAGCGGTGTTTTAAAATTCAGTTCATGCATTATGCAATGGAATGCCGATGATCCAACTTTAAAAATGCTGAGGTTTTCGAGAACATTTATCATCTGTACTTGCTATAATCGTATATCAGGTTTATAAGCTTCTTCTGGGTGTCATAATCTATAACGCCTTCCTGATACTTCTTTCCTATGAATTCTTTTGCCTCCTTTATGCCCTTCTTGGAAGCCAACGAATAGATCGAACCCCTAATCGCGCCGCGAACGCTATCCGGAAGACTCTCAACCGCCTTTCCAAGCATGTAACCAAACTCCTCGCTCCTTCTCATATCCAATTTCTTCTCTCTTTTTGGAAATTCACGCCTTTCGTGAAAATCCCTTCTGTCATTCTGTTGTCTTTTCATGTTTCTTAATCTTAATAATTTATTCATATATTTATATTTTGCCTGTCAGATCGCAACGCCCGAAATCGATCAGTGCGAATCCGGCTTTATCTGCAATCCAGCCATCATTCGTATAGTGTGAACAACCTGTGGTCCCCAGCGCCATCAAATATTCCTAGGCGAACGCCAGCGTCTATCCAACCGTATGAATAGTTCAGGGCGGCAAATGCATTTATGAGATCACCCTTGGCATAGAAGTGCTTTGCATCAGAATAATAGCTCAGTATCATCTGCATATTGTCCTCCGCTATCTTCCTGAGGAAAGATCCCTCGGCAGGGGATATCCTTATCTTCTTTAGGGCCTCTTCCTCTATGCTGAAGTATCTCTCAATCTTTCTTGCAAGTTCCTCTTCCAACATCTGGTATCACGATCATTCAAGCTTTTCGTTAAGCACCCTGTCTCGCTCGTCATCCATGTACTTCTTAATGGCTTTCTCGATCTCAGGATACTTTATGGAGAGTATCCTGCATGCCAGTATGGCGGCATTTTTCGAATTCCCTATCGCGACCGTGGCAACAGGTATTCCGGATGGCATCTGCACTATGGAAAGAAGCGAATCCAGCCCATTTAAATTCCTGCTCGGAACAGGGACGCCTATAACAGGCAGCGTTGTCATCGATGCAACCATACCCGGAAGATGCGCTGCACCGCCTGCCCCAGCAATTATAACCTCTATGCCTTGATCTCTGGCGCTGGACGCGAACTGAAACATATATTCAGGTGTCCTGTGCGCTGAGACAATCTTGAGCACAACATCTATGTGCATGGATCTGAGGAAATCCACAGCGGGCTTCATGGTCTCGTAGTCGCTTGAACTGCCCATTATAACCGCAACCCTAGGCATAAGACTCACATCAGGTCATCGTTAATTTACCTTTTCTCTGATGCTCCCCAACAGATCGAGGAAATCCTCCCTGCTCTTCACCGTTCTGTACGATGCTTTTCTTATCCTGTTCATCAGTGCAAATCCGATGCCGCGTTCTTCAAACGGATGTATCAGGGCAAGATCAACATGCATATCATCCAGCGCTATGAACGAGGAAAATAGGTTGTGCGCAACGCTGTACAGGTCTCTGTCTGTGCCTATTATGATCGCCTTTTTATGGCCATCCACCATCTCCTCCGTGGCGAGCACGACCATATCTTCATCCACAGTATCAAGGATCTGCCTAAAAACTTCCCTCGTCTCGGCTAGTATCAATTTTGTAGATGGAGAATAGTGCCTGTACTTCATTCCAGGAGTTATGGCTATCTTAGCCTCTCCGAGTCCCCTGGCTACATCACCATAGACGATGGGCCCGAACACGGGCTCGAGATCTTCGATTGCATATGAACCTGGCCTGAGGAGCTCTGCAGGTCTCTTCGTTATGTCGATTATGGTAGATTCGATGCCAAATCTGGTGGGTCCAGCATCTATTATAACGTCCACCCTGCCGTCGAGGAATCTTATGGCGTCCCTAGAATCCGTAATGCTTGGCCTTGTTGATATATTCGCGGATGGAGCTGCTATTGGGCCTGCCATTTCTATAAGATCATGAGCAATTGGATCATCTGGCATACGTATAGCCACCGTTGGAAGCCCTGCTGTGACAACATCAGATATGCCTTGGGCCTTTCTTACCACAACAGTGAGCGGGCCAGGCCATGCTTTATTGAGGCCTTCAATCGGGTATGAATCATCAGGATCGGAATAGCTAAAGAACTGTTCCATCGATGATATGTGCACTATGAGCGGGTTATCTGACGGCCTTCCCTTTGCGATGAATATCTTCTTGCATGCCTCGGGATTACTGGCAAGCGCTCCAAGGCCGTAAACGGTCTCCGTGGGAAATACTACCGTCCCACCAGACCGCAGTGCATCAACGGCGTCAACGATCTGATCCCTCCGGTAGTCGGATCTATCGATGTGAATTATCCTCGTCATTAAATCGCTATGAAAGTATCATATATATTTATTTATAACGCTGTGAAAATAGGTTTTTATAAAACGCTGTAATGGAATTCTATGAATCCAGGTATTGAAAAATATGAGATTCGATTCGACTTCGACCTGAAGGATTTCACATATACCTCCCACGAGAGGATACATCTGGCTGGAGACTGGAAGGATATAAAGCTGGATGCGGTCAGGCTCTCTGTGGACAAAGTAACCTGCAACGGCCAGCCCATGAGGTTCGAAACTGGACAAGATACGGTCACAGTAAAGGGCAGCTTTCACGATAAGGATGTCATAGACATAGATTTTCATGCAAAGGTCAGTGACACACTCATGGGACTCTATCTTTCTAGGACAAAGGAGGGTACCATGATCACGACGCAATTCGAGTCAAACGGTGCAAGGATGGCATTTCCCTGCGTCGATCATCCAGCCTACAAGGCTGTCTTCGCCATAACAGTAGTGATCGACAAGGATTACGATGCCATATCGAACATGCCTCCAAAGCGCATCGAGGTGTCCGAGAGGAAGATCGTTGAATTCCAGGACACACCGAAGATGTCTACGTACCTTCTGTACATTGGTGTGGGCAAATTCAAGTATGCCACCGACAAATACCGCGATATAGATCTCATACTCGTTTCGCTTAAGGACATAAAATCGAAGTATCCCCTTGAGATCGCAAGGAAATCCATTGAATTCTACGAGAGCTACTTCGGCATTCCATACGCTCTCCCGAAGATGCACCTTATCTCAGTTCCAGAGTTCGGTGCAGGGGCGATGGAGAACTGGGGCGCGATAACGTTCAGGGAAGTTGCGCTCATGGCAACAGAGAACTCCGGATCCATAATGAAGCAGAACGCTGCCATAACGATAGCGCATGAGATAGCGCACCAGTGGTTCGGCGATCTCGTAACGATGAAATGGTGGAACGACCTTTGGCTGAACGAGAGTTTCGCCACCTTCATGTCGTACAAGACGGTTGATTCGTTCAGCAAACAGTGGGACGTATTCGCCGACTTCATAAGAAGCGAGACAGGCGGTGCGCTAAGATCCGATTCGCTGAAGAATACGCATCCCATAGAGGTTGATGTCAAGGATCCCGATGAGATCTCGCAGATATTCGATGAGATCAGCTACGGCAAGGGTGCATCGATACTCCGCATGATAGAGGATTATGCAGGTTACGAGGAGTTCAGGAAGGGCATATCGAAGTATCTCAACGATCATAGATACGGAAATGCGGAAGGATCCGATCTCTGGACTGCAATAGAGGATGTTTCCGGGAAGCCTGTGAAACGCGTCATGGAGTACTGGATAAAGAATCCGGGATATCCTGTAGTCTCAGTGGTGAAAAGTGGAAACAAATTCAGGCTGACGCAGGAACAGTTCTTCCTTGACGGAACAAGAGGACAAGGAAAATGGCCAATACCGTTGACTGTTATGACCAAGTCTGGAAAGAAAGCCATGCTCATGGAGGAAAGCGCTGAAATAGAGGACATGGTGAAGGTCAATGTCAACAGCAGCGGCTTCTACAGGGTATCCTACGATGGAGAATCGTTCGAAACTGTGATGAAGAATTATTCCAAGCTCAGCAACCTTGACAGATGGGGCTTGATAAGTGATCTCTATGCTTTCCTGATCTCTGGAAGGGTGTCCGTGGATGATTACCTTGCAAGAATCAAGGGCTTCTTCGAGGATTCCGATCATTTGATCGTCGAGGAAATAGCCTCACAGCTCACCGGCCTCTATCTGCTTAAGCCTGATTCGAACAGGATCAGAGAAACAGCAGCTTCTTACCTCAGCAGGCAGGTGGTTGCGCTTGGCGACAAGCAGAAGGGCGAGGATGATAAGATCTCGAAGATAAGGGGCATCGTTACGCAGGATCTGGCGATGGTCGATGATCACTTTGCTTCTGATTTGGCACGCAAATTCTCAACACTCGCAGAGGATCCTGATCTTGCATTGGCAAAGTCTATAGCGGCGGCCAAGGCATACGGCATCTCCGAGCTTGCCAGCGCTGCGGACAAGTACACAGACGATGAAATACGCGTCAGGATCATAGCTGCCATGGGCTGGTGCAGCCCATCTGACCTGAAAAGCGTCTTCGAACTGATCGATAAAGGAACTATAAGAAAACAGGACATGCTGTATGTGTTCAGCAACATGCCTGCAAATCCGAAGGGAAGAGATTTCTTCTTCTCCAACATAGACAGAATAGTTGCACTGATGGAGCATGCGTTTGAGGGCACAGGATACACCAGCAGAATACTTGAAACAGCCATACCATACCTCGGCCTGGCCAGATATGAAGATGTCAAGAAAAAGGCTGAACAGATAAGAAAACCGAGCTACAACGTTGGAATAAATAAGGGCCTTGAAACGCTGGAAATAGTAAGAAAATTGTATAATAAATTATAAAATTTTTAAAATTCTTCAGATATACTCCGGCAAGTTTTTGGGCTGCCTATGCAGTGCGTAGACAACCGCTTCAACCACTCCGACAACTATCAGGTTTATCACGAGTGCGGTGAATCCTACGAATATAAACCCAAGCGAAGATGGCATCAAAGTGGTCTTAATTATGCTGTACTTGAAGTACACAAAGTTTGAGTACACCTCGAAGTAAATACCTGCTACTATCCCGGCGAGCCAGCCCGCAGCAACTGCATATTTCTCAAGGCGCTTCACGTACATGCCTAGGAATACCGCCGGCAGTGTCTGAAGTATTATTATTCCGCCTATGAGCTGAAGACTTATGGAATAAGTCTCCGGGACGATGAATACGAAGGCAAGCGCAAGGAGCTGGAAGAAGATCATAGATACCTTCGCTATGAATGTTTCTCGCTTCTCCTCAAGCTCCCTTCCGAGATATTTTATCACGTTCCTTGTCAGCAGCGTCGCCTGCGACATGGACATTATGGCCGCTGGAACAAGACCGCCTATGAATATACCCAGGAATGCAAACCCCGTGAACCACGATGGCGTTACAGTGGCTATGAGGGTTGGCACTACCATAGCGCCGTTGTTCGCGTATGTTATCTTAAGAACATGCTCAGCAGCCGGGACACCGTATATTATGACGCCGAAAAGCGCCAGGAATGCAAGCCCTATGCCATATATCGGGAGCAGTGCGGTGCTCAACCTCAATTTTTGGGCCGACATTGAACTCAGACTTCCATTGATCGCATGCGGATACAGGTAAAGGGCGGCAGCGCTCATGAGGAACAGCGTCCAATATGCGTTATAAAATTTTGGCGGCAGATCGGCATATACCGGCTTTACGGTGAAAGCTTCATGCAGCGCAGAATGGTACGCCACGAATACCGTCACTATAACAACGATGACTGTTGTGAATATTATCGCGTCCTTCATCACGGCTGTCAGGGATGTGCCTCTCAAACCACTGGTATATGTGAAGCCAATGAGAACCAATATTGCAAGAACCAGGGCTATGTTGCTAGCGAGATCCACGTTACCCCCGAGCGGCGTTAGCATGCCCGTGAGGATCGCCCTCATGCCAACTATCTGGAGCGCTATATAGGGCAGTTCAGCGACTATGCCGGTAAGCGCTATTATCATTGCGAGTGCATTGCTGTTGAACCTATCACTGACGAAATCTCCCGCAGTCACATATCCTCTCTTCTTCGAAAGCGTCCAGAGCTTCGGCATGGTGATCATAGCTATTGCGAAAGCCAACGATACGTAAGGAACGGCGAAGAAGTAGATCGAGCCCACGGCATACATGGAGGAGGGCACCGCTATAAAGGTATAGGCAGTATACAGATCTGCACCCACAAGGAACCAGACCAGGAAGGTACCGAGCCTTCTGCCACCGAGAGCCCATTCAGGCAACTGGTTCAGATTCCCCCTTCTGAAGTTCTTGGCCAGAAAGCCTATGAGTACGAATAGGACGAAGAACACAAGGAAGACCGTTATCTCTACATAGGTTCCGTTCATTGCTTCGCCTCCTTGTCAATGATGTATGCCGCTATTCCAAAGAGCAGAGCCGAGATTCCAAGCCACAGAGTCTGGTACCAGTAGAAAAATGTCAGACCGCCAATCTGCGGATTTACGCGATCATACGTTGGCATCGCGAAATACGCGATAAACGGTATAATCAATAGAATACCAGCAATAACATACCTATTGTTCATCGATAACATATGATCATAGCTATATTTAAATTTTATTTGATGTATACTTTTGTTATACAATGATATACAAGGGAATTTTTCATTACCATATCATGGCTCATATTTTATTAATTGTTATAAATAATATAACAGATGCCTACACGGACCGATTCCAATTTGTATCTAGATCCATTAAAAAATTCTATAGGAATACAGACGCTCAAAATAGGGATTAAAAATGAGAAGAGTATTTCACTTCAACCTTATTATGCCATCGCTTGTTTTTATCGGTTCTCCATTGAGGATCAATTCATCTTCCCTGAAACCGTGCATCACGATGGCCTTTATTTTCGGCACTTTCTGAGGATTGATATCAACGCTTTTACTGTCGAATTCAACCTCAACCTTTATGTCATCATTTCCGTCACTGATGTACAGTATGCTTTTTCTCCTTTCATTAGCAAGATATAAATGCAGTTCAATGCCATCATTCTCCCTGAGTATCGCCGATCCTTCTCTGACGAATATCGGAACTGTCGAAAGATCAACGTTTATGCTGAGGCTTCCTTCAACAATCCTGTCATCACTGATATTGTACCAGCGGCCAGATGGAAGTATTATCCTCCTGATGACGGCGTGTTCCTCCACTATTGGCGCAATCAGGATGCTGCCACCGAACGTATATTCATCATCCACGGACATTAGATCGTTCCTACTTGGATCTGCCCAGAAGACAGGCCTTACAAGTGGAAGACCCGTTATGGATGATGATATCGCTTCGCTGTAAATGTGTGGCACAAAGGAATGCCTCAACCTTATTATCTCTATTATCTCCTTTTCATGACTCCCAAAGGCCCATGGCTCCCTCCTCTTTGATTTCTTATCTGAATGAACCCTGTAGAGAGGGAAAAACAGTGACGCCTGCAGCCACCTTATGAAAAGTTCAGGTGTTGGAGAACCGGTGAAACCGCCTATATCACATCCTGTCAGCGTTATTCCCGACATTGACATGTGCATTATTGTGATGATGTTCTGCTTCAGTTCCTTCCACGAGGTTTCCGTATCCCCTGTCCATATCCATCCGTATCTGCTTATACCAGCCCATCCTGATCGTGAGAGTATGAAGGGCCTCTCAACTTTGGACAGATGATCGTAGGCAGCCTTGTCCATGTAGTATCCGTAAAGGTTGTGCACCTCCTCATGGCGGCCAATCCGATGCACGGCGGATCTGGGCATGGTGTTATCGCCCCATCCCACGAATATGGCCGGTTCATTCATATCATGCCAGAATCCGGAGACGCCCATGGATCGCATAAAATCGTATTTAGAGGCATACCACTCCCTCGCTTTCTCATCGGTGAAATCGGGAAAAGCAGCCATCTCCGGCCAGACCGGTGCATACATGACGTTTCCATCAGGATATTTGACAAAATATCCGCCCTTCAGGCCTTCCTCATAGAGATCGAAACCATGCTCCATTTTTATGCTTGGTTCCATTATTGTTATGAGCTTTACCCCCTTCTGTTCCATATACTCTGTGAGCTGTTTAACGTCACCGAATCTCTGAGGGTCGAACGTGAACATCTTGAATCTGTCCATGTAATCTATATCTAGATAAACCGCACCCAGTGGTATTCCTCTAGATGCAAATCCGTCTACCAGATCCCTCACCTCCTTTGTATCCATATAGCTGTATCTTGACTGTTGAAACTCGAAAGCCCAGTAGGGAGGCTTTTGTGGCTTTCCAGTTATCAGTGAAAGCTTCTCGTATATAGTGTCAAGATTTCCTGTGATTACATAGTAAGCAAGAGGTTTCGATTTGAAAGATGAAGATACCCTATGTTCGTCCGAATATCCAACATCCACTGTAGCATCGCCAGCGTTAACGTATAATATCAGGATAAACCTACCGGCATGACCGTGAAGCATAATTGGCACGTTGACATAGAGCGGATCGCTGTCTGGCCCATAAGATCCGTTTGCATCATGATTCCATAGTCTGAACACATGCCCAATCATGTTGATGGGTGCAGCCTTTTCTCCCAAGCCGGCTATTATATCTCCCTGATTCAGCTCGAATGCATGTGTTATGTTTTCTCCGAATGATGGAAAGAACTCACGATGCAGTATCGTTCCCTCAACATCTCTTATTGAAAAACCGTCCTTTTCGATCAGCAGTCTGTAATCCCCAAATTCGTATACTCCATTATCCAATCGTGGTTTTACGAACTCAGGGTCAGTTACCGGAATTTCTGGACCATCAGTCCACGTGAATTTTATCGTGCCATCTGCTGTGCCCTGTATCTTCAAATCATAGCCATCGAATTTTATTTTTATCCCATCATCGTTCGTGAGTATTTCTTTCAGCTGGCCAAGATCCCTATAATTTTGCCTTTGAAGAAACACAGAATCATACCTGTCCCTTGTGAGTGAATAATTTATAACGTCCATGAACATAGTTTCGCTGAATGTATTCATAAAACCTCGGATATCGTCAAGCAACTGCATACAGATCGTATGTGTAGCATGAAGATTTATTAATTTTTTACTAACATTAATAGTATGTTTTTCAAAAAAAAGCTTATTCCTGGAGCTTTATCTGCTTCAGGCTAACGCGGGCCATATGTTCAATCTGGTACACTGCGTCTCTCTGGCCCTCCTCCACTATGCTGAAGGCCCTTCCCTCAGATCCGAGACGTGCTGTCCTTCCGACCCTGTGCACATACACCTTTGGATCGTCAGGCAGATCGAAGTTGATTATGTCCGTAACATCCCTTATATCTATGCCACGGGCCGCAACGTTCGTGGCAACCAGATAGTCCGCTCTGTTCCTGAAAAGGTACATTGCCCTTTCCCTCTGGCTCTGGCTCATATCTCCGTTTATCATGACGGCGTTGTATCCCATGTTCAGGAGAAAATCACAGACCATCTTCGTGCCGACCTTTGTCCTGGAGAATATGATGGTCTTCTGCGGGCCGTAGGTTTTAAGGTACGTCTGCAGCACATGAAGTTTCCTGTTTCTCTTTGATATTGCATAGTAGTGGTATATTTCCTTGACCGTGACCTCATCCGATCCCACTATTATAGTCTCCGGATCTCGCATGAAGTCGTTTGCCATATCTATGATCTCCTCCGGCATGGTTGCCGAGAGGATGAACGTCTGCTTGTCCTCTCTCAGCAGGGACATCATTCTCTTTATATCATCGATAAAACCCATGTCAAGCATGACATCGGCTTCATCCAGAACGAAGTACTTTACCGCAGAAAGATTCAAAAAGCCTCTTTCATGCAGATCCAGTATCCTGCCTGGGGTGCCAACTATTATATCTGTCCCACGATCCAGCAGTTCAATCTGCCTTGACATTGAGGCGCCACCGTATATGACAGTGGATCTTATTCTAGAGCTATGTCCAAGCTTTTCTGCAACTCCATGGACCTGCAATGCCAGCTCCCTCGTTGGAAGCACGATCAGTGCACTGGGTTTCCTTCCCAGGGATATATTATTTATTATAGGCACAAGATAGGCTGCCGTTTTTCCAGATCCCGTCTTGGATCTTATTATAAGATCCCTGCCTGCGAGTGCAGGTTCAATTGTTCTTTCCTGCACAGCCGTCATATCAACAAAACCCATCCTCTTGAGATCCGATTTCAGATCTTCCTTTATATTGCATTCTTCGAATTTCGACATACTTATTCCAACCATTCGACTAAAGCCCGCGAATGATAAATTCATAAAAAGCAACACCAACCGCCTTCAATGAAAAGAAGGCCTCAACCATGATGCTGAATTTTTAAACATCCCATTTGCGCACTTTCAGCTTTGCTAGTATCATGAACATATATATGACCTTTGTCCTAATCTTATCTTCGATATGCCAGATCCGTTCGATGTGATCCATGTAAAATAGCCTTGCAGAAGCTGATATATATAATTATTTTTCTATGTCATTATGAATAAATATAAATATTGTCAGAATAAATTTATATCAGTTCTTCAACTTATTCATATCGATGTGAAATGAACAGCGAAAAAGTATATCTCGTTGACTTCAAAAGGACGGCGTTTTCCAGATCTAGGCCGAACGATCCAGAGAGGGACGTGTTCAACTCTATCCGGATGGATGAAGCCATGGCAAAGCTGATAAACGTCGTTATAGATGAGACAGGAATAAAGCCAGAGGAGATAAATGATGTGATAACAGGCTGTGCCCTGCAGATGGACGAGAACTGGACTTATGGTGGAAGGCACCCTATACTCCTGGCAAATCTTCCAGAAAACGTCCCTGGAATGGCACTTGACAGGGCATGCTCTTCCTCTCTTAACGCAATAACCATCGGTGCCATGGAGATAATGACGGGCAACTCCGATATAGTTATGGCAGGTGGCTACGAACACATGACGCACGTTCCAATGGGAAACAGCCCATTCTTAAAGCCCAATATAAAGCTTATGGTGAGACCGGAATACATGCACTGGGACATGAATACGGGATACTCCATGGGTTTGACGGCGGAAAAACTGGCTGCACTGAGAGGCATCACTAGAGATGAAATGGACAGATACTCCCTGAGAAGCCATCAGCTTGCTTCAAAGGCTTTGGACGATGGATACTTCAAGGGAGAGATCGTACCAGTTGAGGTTGAGATAAACGGCGAGGAAAAGGTTATTGATACTGACCAGAGCATAAGGAAGAACACATCGCTGGAAGACATGAAGAAGCTGAAACCTGCGTTCAAGGATGATGGCGTAATCACTGCGGGAAATTCCTCGCCACTGAATGCTGGTGCATCGCTTACGCTTCTGATGTCGGAGAAGAAGGTCAAGGAATACGGATTGAAACCAATGGCACGCATCGTTTCCTTTGGCTGGGCAGGCGTCGATCCTTCAATAATGGGTGAAGGCCCAGTACCTGCTACGAAGAATGCACTGGCGAAGGCAAAGATGGATGTGTCGGATATAGACCTGTGGGAGATAAACGAAGCTTTCGCCGTTGTGGTCCTCAACGCCATGAAGGAGCTTGGCATTGAGGAGGATCGTGTCAACGTTCATGGCGGGGCCATTGCAATAGGCCATCCTCTTGGAGCCACAGGTGCAAGGATAGCTGGTACGCTTGCACGCATAATGAATGAGAAGAAGAAGGATTACGGTGTGGCCACGCTCTGTGTGGGAGGAGGCCAGGGCTATTCCGTTGTGTTTGAGAGGTATTGATATGAATTTCGAATTTGATGAGGCTCAGAAGGAGTTCAGGAAGAAGGTAGAGGAGTTTGCGCGGAGGGAATTCACGGAAGAGGCTGCATCCAAGTACGATCTCCAGGAGAAATACCCTGAAGAGGTCGTAAGGAGGATGATCAGCGAGGGCGTCTTCGATTACTCGAATCCCTGGAACATACTTGTTGCAACGGAGACGTTCTGCAAATACGATGCTGGAATGGGCATATCAATGCTCGTACCTTTTTTTGGAAACGAAGTTATAGCCCTCTTCGGAAACGATGACCAGAAGAAGAAGTATCTGAGCAAGGTTTTTTCAGGGCAAGCCAAGATGGGGCTTGCCGTGACGGAGCCAGGTGGTGGGAGTGATGTTGCAAACATAAAGACAACAGCAGTCAAGGAAGGGGATCACTACGTACTGAACGGATCGAAGATGTTCATAACAAACGGAGATATAGCAGACTTCTTCGTGCTTCTGGCAAGAACATCCGTGGAAAAGAAGAAACACCAGGGCATGAGCGTATTCATAGTGGAGAGGAACTTCGATGGTTTCAAATCTAACAAGATACATGGGAAGCTGGGCGTAAGGGCAACGGACACCGCAGAACTGACGCTTGAAAATGTTAAGGTACCTGCTGAAAATTTAGTCGGCGAGCCAGGCAGGGGCTTCTATTACATAATGACTTTCTTCGATATAAGCAGGGCCTACGTTGCGGCACAGGCCCTAGGCATAGCGGAGGGCATCCTTGAAAGAGCCGTTGGCATACTCCAGAAAGATGGCCCGATAACGTCCCAGCCAGAACGTGTCCAGTTCGCTATTGCTGACATGGCGACACGCATAGAAGCTGCGAAGCTGCTGACCTATGAGGCGGCGTCCTTCATATTCAACTTCAATCCAAACCCAGCCGTGACCAGCATGGCAAAGGCATACGCAGCTGAAACTGCAGTTTACGTATCAAGAAAGGCAATGGAGATAACGGGTATAGATGGCCTCTCGTCCAACATAGAAAGATCGTTCAGGGACGCAAAGATCATGGAGATATGGGAAGGTACCAGCGAGATTGAAAAACTTGTCATCGCGAGGATGTTGAAGGTGGGTGATAGCCAATGATGGAGGAGTACGAAATACTGAGAAATACGGTGAAAGAATTCGCTGCAAAGGAGATCGAACCTGTATCGAAGGACATAGAGATCAACGGAATTCAGCGTTCGCTAAAGGAAAAGATCGCCGGGCAGGGTTTCATAGGGGCAACGCTTCCAGCAGAGAAGGGAGGCGCCGGGCTGGATGAGAACGGATACATGATAATTCTGGAGGAAACAGCAAAGGCCTCACCATCAGTTTCAATGTGGATATTTCTAACGAACCTCTATCTTAAGCTGAATCCTGACAGCGATAAGAAGGCCAACATCTTGTCCGGAAGTATCGATGTCACAGTTGATCTATCCCCATACTATCTGAGAGGCAAATCTGCGGCGCTCACGGTCACCGGCGGCAAGCTCACAGGGAAGATCACGAATGTCATAAACGGAACGGCATCCTCCATCATTGCCAGCGATGGAAGCAGTATCTATGCCATAGATTCGGGAATGCATGCCGTAAGCAAAAGCCATCTCGGGCTGCGGGGCATGGATCTCTCGGATGTTGATTTTGATTCCTCCACATACGAAAAGGTCGGTTCTGAGGAGAAACTGAGGATGGAGCTGAAGAACTCAGACGGAGAGGTAGCAGCAATATTTCTAGGTATAGCGGATGGCACAATGATAAAGGCCGCAGACTATTCAAAAGTGAGAAATGCCTTTGATCGCCCGCTGAAGGACTACACGCCAATATTTGATGAGATAGTGAGTGCCAAGACTGAGATAGATCTTATTCGCTTCTACCTATATGGAAATCAGAGTGAATACGCAAAGGCTTTGTGCAAGATCAAGGCAAGGGAGATAGCGCTGACAGCCAGCAGGAGTTCGCTGCAGATACATGGCGGTTATGGATACATCCATGACTTCGGGATAGAGAAGTATTACAGGGATGCCATGGCCATGGCTGTGTATTTCGGAGAAGATTCCTGGGAGAACAGCGTCATATCTCAGGCTGTGCTGGGTGAGAAGGGCGGAATAATTTAAACTCTATTTTTTTACTTAGTTGATTTTTATTGCATTTTTTCCTAATTACAAGAAGATTTCCTTAGATTCTTCGCAACTAAAAACTTTGCACCCTTAATCATTCGAAATACTGGAAAGGACTAAAACCTCAAATGCTTCCGATCATGAAGGAACGAAAAATTTAGAACTGCCTAGATGCTGATATCACCCATATAGCAAAAACAGTATTTCAGGCAATATCATCTCCGATCCAGACTGCTATATCTTACATCTTCGTATTGCTAGCCAACATATGAATCAACAATAAATCGATCAAACTTGCTTTATCTGTAGATATAATATGTTCCCATGGATTTTGAACACAGCTGGCCATTTCCATCTATGGCAGCAACATCCACATAGGCAATGTTCTTTCCTATCCTGACCATGCTGCTTCTGAATATTACCGGGCCAGTACCGATTGGCCTTATGAATTCGGTGTTGAAATTCACGGTGACCTGATTTATGACGGATCCATACGTCATTACTGTGAGACCTCCGATCGCATCGGAGATCGCCATTATTGCGCCGCCGTTCATTATATCGCCCACACGC
>JABEBW010003309.1_pt1 | contig 69563 bp, 56 predicted proteins | sample 7245961 | NCBI WGS metagenome assembly JABEBW01 (sample SAMN14506364, study PRJNA622280) | hot springs metagenome | biome: hot spring [ENVO:00000051]|acidic hot spring [ENVO:00002120]; feature: spring [ENVO:00000027]|sediment [ENVO:00002007]; material: sediment environment [ENVO:01001048]...
AATGAAGACTCTTTCAATCCTATTAAGGTTCTATTTTACCTGAGACATAATATGATATCGGAAAGGTGTATTAAACTTTCAATCCTATTAAGGTTCTATTTTACGAGTCCATATTCCAGGCTTACCTGGCAGCGATAAACCTTTCAATCCTATTAAGGTTCTATTTTACGTCTGGAAGCGGGTCGGCGATAAGCGGTGCCACGTCTCTTTCAATCCTATTAAGGTTCTATTTTACTGTTTCCGCTGTATTGCTCGCCACCGGGGAAGTACCTTTCAATCCTATTAAGGTTCTATTTTACGTTGAAGGGTGTGCCTGTGGTGTTTGAGTTGGTCAGATCTTTCAATCCTATTAAGGTTCTATTTTACCTCGGCCATCAGACTGGCCGAAAGAGTGGATCCCAATTTCTTTCAATCCTATTAAGGTTCTATTTTACCGATCCGTCCGTATCGGTAACGTCATCGCAGAATCCCTTTCAATCCTATTAAGGTTCTATTTTACTCCTGCGGGTTTCCTCGGCAAGGAGGCGGAGGGCCATTCTTTCAATCCTATTAAGGTTCTATTTTACAAGAGGACGACGTGCCCGGACTGCGAGGGGTACGTGAACTTTCAATCCTATTAAGGTTCTATTTTACCGATCTGATTAGAAGCAGATGATAGCGTATAAGAACTTTCAATCCTATTAAGGTTCTATTTTACGATTGATGCAGGTCTCACATCAGTTGCATCATTCCTGCTTTCAATCCTATTAAGGTTCTATTTTACTACAGATCTGAATGGCATGAACAGAAGATAAGAGAACTTTCAATCCTATTAAGGTTCTATTTTACGGAAGATATAACCGGCTACTCGCTCGATGACTTCATCTTTCAATCCTATTAAGGTTCTATTTTACAACCTCTGTGCAGTCTCCCTCGTTAGGAAAAACTTCTTTCAATCCTATTAAGGTTCTATTTTACACCATAGAGAACGAGGACAAGATCGTTGTCTTCGCACTTTCAATCCTATTAAGGTTCTATTTTACATAATTGAGCCTACAAAATACGTTAAAAAACAAATTCTTTCAATCCTATTAAGGTTCTATTTTACAACGAGACGACGATCCACTCTGAGGTGCAGAACTATTCTTTCAATCCTATTAAGGTTCTATTTTACATAAAAAAAAGATAGAGCAGTTCTGGGTCTTTGATTCTTTCAATCCTATTAAGGTTCTATTTTACCAGGAAGAAGTTTATGTTCAACAACCTCGAACTCAGACTTTCAATCCTATTAAGGTTCTATTTTACAAACTTAAAAAGAAGAATGCACCGGGATATTTTACTCTTTCAATCCTATTAAGGTTCTATTTTACGCATTAATTCGTTCACTTATCTTTCCTAGACTTGAAACTTTCAATCCTATTAAGGTTCTATTTTACAAAACGTACAGATAATCATTGAACAGGGAATACGACTTTCAATCCTATTAAGGTTCTATTTTACGGATAAGGGAAGGCATTGCGTTCTCGGCGCATCTCCTTTCAATCCTATTAAGGTTCTATTTTACAAAAATTATCACGGTCCAGCGATCATGCTCACGCTCTTTCAATCCTATTAAGGTTCTATTTTACAGAGATCGAGGCGCAGACAGGGAAAGGCATATCCCAATTCTTTCAATCCTATTAAGGTTCTATTTTACGGGTCTGTCCTATCTTGGGGCTTTTGCCATCTCCCTCTTTCAATCCTATTAAGGTTCTATTTTACTGTCAGGTCTTCACTCTCTTTTATCATGTCCTTTAACTTTCAATCCTATTAAGGTTCTATTTTACCCAGATCACCTATCAAGACCTGCTGAAGACACTTTTCTTTCAATCCTATTAAGGTTCTATTTTACCTTTATGCGTAGAAAAAATATTCCCCTTTTCATCAATACTTTCAATCCTATTAAGGTTCTATTTTACCACTAAACCTGAGCATTCTTTTGACGTGATTGATTCTTTCAATCCTATTAAGGTTCTATTTTACTCGAAGGTCGCTTCATGGACAGGGATAAATAGGTATTCTTTCAATCCTATTAAGGTTCTATTTTACATGTTCCGTTCAATAATTCGATCGAGATCCCCGTTACTTTCAATCCTATTAAGGTTCTATTTTACACAGTATTCGGGGTCACCGAATACATCGAACAGTCTCTTTCAATCCTATTAAGGTTCTATTTTACATATTCTGTTGTGTTGGAATTGAATGCCGTATATTTCTTTCAATCCTATTAAGGTTCTATTTTACAAGTTTTAAAGGCCGTTGATGCCCCCGTATATCCAATCTTTCAATCCTATTAAGGTTCTATTTTACCTCAGTAGGTTGTTTCTCGAAGCTTGTTGCAATCTTACTTTCAATCCTATTAAGGTTCTATTTTACTACCATATTGAGACTAGTTATCCGTTCGAAAAAAAGAAACTTTCAATCCTATTAAGGTTCTATTTTACCCGATAAAGTTAATAGCTTCTGAACTATATTATCCTTTTCTACGAATTTAGTAAAACGTATAAAACCTGAGATCCTAGGGGGGCTATATAAAGGATCTGTACAAATTTGCCTTCAATCTATAATTAGCAGCATCTATTTATAAACGTGAGATAATGCCACGAATATTCTGTAGGAAACACATAAAATGTTCATTAAATAAAACATACGAAAATGGAAGTAGGCATCCTTGCGCGCATTGGAGGGGATACCTGATAATACTCAAAATCTGGATGTTATAAATACTTGACTATAGTTTGTCTATAAAATGAAATGCGTTCAGATTTACTTGGTTCATAATCTTGGAAAATCAAAAATATCTATAATTTTAGCCAAATCATCAGATATAAGATAATTTTTTGATTTTCCTGCCTTATAACTTTTTATTATTCCAAGGCCTTCAAGATTGTTCAATTTCATTTGTATTGATCTGAGCGAGATTTTATCATGTTCCTCATATGATTTACGAACGAAAGTTAGAATGCTGGAACTAATTTGACTCCCTGATGCAATAGCTTTTAGTATTGTTTTGCTTATATGATCCAGATTTACATAGAAAAAATAAGGTTTTAAATCGATAAAAGAGAAAATGTATATATTGCTTTCTTCACCTAGACGTTTAAGAGATTTTTCTGTTCTTTCTATTATGTGCCCTATAAGCAGTGATCGTCTCCTCATCCCCCATAGAACTACAGAGCTAGCGAATACCGACGGACCAGCGCTCAGGTTAACCAAACATTTCTCTTCGATTATATTATTTAAGTTTTCTATAATCTCCCTAATATCCCATATGTTTCTAAGGGTGATCTCTTTTACATTAAATGTGTCCCAGGATTCATTAAGCTCCTGATCAAGTTCCGCACGCACTAATGAATATTTAGCATACTGATCGCTGGACACATCTTCTCTCTTACTGTGAATTAGGTATATGGTTCCAGAATGCACTGGATATACTTTTCTGGCTTGCTTAAAAAAACCAACGACTAAATGACTTTGAAATCCTACGAATGAAACGATTGCCATTTGCTCTTTTTCGAATTGTTTAAATTTAGACGAAGAAAATTTTTCGTCCATATGTACCGAATAGTTTATATCATTCGAAGTGCATATATCTTTTGATATGAAGACAGCAATAATTGATATTGAACGATCCGTAGGGAAGATGATACCTTATGAATATAATTATTATCTAGCACTTTCATTTTATTCCAAGCTCAGCATTTACCAAGAGAGAGTTAGACTTTTGCATACTCCTTCAAGTTTTTCCATCTTTACATTTAGTAATATAATATCCAGAAAAGTGTTATCTGGCTTAAATGGTCTTGAAATAACCAAAGGATTCATCATTTTTAGGACCCTTGATGATCGGTTGCTCGAACATTTAAAATTGGGATTGGCCTTCGATCCAGATATTCGAATAACTGAAACCATCTTCAGAGTAAAATCATTGAAGGAAACAGAGCAAGTACAATTAAAGGATGATTTAGGGTTCAGGACACTTTCTCCTGTATTGGTAAGAGACTTCAGAAATAAAGAAAAATATGTAACCGATCCGAAAGAAATTGAAGAAAATATAAATATGACAACTCAATGGTTTATGAAAAATAAAATCGGTATACAGGAACCCAACATAAAGATAGAAATTTTGACATCTCATAGAAAGACTTGTAGGATTTCTTCGAATGCTGGAAAAAACTCAATCACAACTTGTTTCAACCTAACAGGTACAATAAAGGGCAATCCATCGGAAATACAACTGCTTTATTATAGGGGCCTGGGTTCTAAAACTGGTCTCGGCCTCGGATGCTGGGAGGTGAATTGAAAAAATGAATGATATAAAAGCGAGAGCCGCTGCAGGTCAATATGAAATTCCAGCGGTGCAGTCATCTTATGAATGGTTTGTTGAGCAGGTGATCTCACGTATATGGGGAAAACCAGAATGGTCGCAGACAGCTAAAGGGGGGGAGTGGAACGATCCATCTCGTATAACTTGGGAAAAGAAATATGATGTACCTTATATTGGCCATATACTCTCCGGAGCACAATGCACATTAAAAATATTTGATATATTCATAAAGAATCCTGCTTTAAATCCTGAATTCCTAGATAAAATAAAAATGCAAGTTATAAAAGGTCCAAAAGATCAAAATCTGCATAATGAAGATGATTGGTATGCTCAGTTAGATTTCAGATTTAGAAGGGCGCTTTTTGGATACCTATTTCATGATTATGTGAAACTGACGTACGATGACTATAAGATGCGTGATTCTAAGGATAACCTCGCTAGTCTGGTGAATAAGTATTTCATCAGTAATCTTGAAGATCTTAAACTTTCGATAGATGATGTTTATCAGATTGCATATTCTACCGAAGAGGATACCAAATTCAATGCTCTAAGTTCAAAGGTTCCGGTGAATCCGCTTCTGACGTTCGAGACCTGTTTTTCATCTCTTGCAGACAAAATATCCAGTAAGTTTTCAGAGCCATTGATCATTAACATTGAAGAATGGTTCAAGAAGCTTAAATTCTGCGATATAAATTTATTTAAAGACTATTCAGTATTCAAGATTCCTATTGCCTCTACATATTTCGTTGCAGTTACTGACCTTCTTAGAATTAAGACTATAGAAATGATAAGATCATTTGATGGGCAATATCTATGGAATACACCTGATGCCATATATTATTTCGCCAAATCTGAGATAAAAATTGACCCGAAACTTATCAGCGAAAAGATGGCAGAATTCATCTCAGATCAGTTGGCTGAGATTGCCGAAAGTATAGAATTCACAGATAGGAGAATTAACATTCCTGGAAAGCAAATGTTCTATGTAACGAAGCAAGTTCTGGAAAAAGTAGCAAAGAATCCGGATAAGATTAGTCAGGCGCTCCGGCCTGAAAATAAGCAAGTGCCAGAGCAATTTATTGGGGCATTAGTTAAATACAGGGATGTGGTAGAGCTTGAGTTCAATGGAGATATTGGAATCGACTTAACCCCAAAAGGCTCCAAATCTATTGGATACAGAGATCTAATAAAGATGGGCGACGAGGTATCAAACGTTGAAAAAATGATCAAGATTATACTTGTCCGTTCAGTACAACTGATGGGATCTCAAGTAAAATCCAAGGAGTTTACCAAAGTTAGAGAAATATTAGATTCCCTGAGCAAATTGGAAAAGGATAATCCCGTATTAGAGGCTTTACTCCATGAAACAAAAGATATTAACAAATGGAAGAGCCCGCTGCTGGTTCCCGTAGTGGTGGCGCTCGTAGGCCAAAATGGAGAAGAGGCGTCAAAAGAACTTGGTATTTCTGAGGCCTTAAGGACGATTGCTTTGAATGTCGATTGGTCTCAACTTATGGACGAGGTTTTAGATGAGCTTTCGGCTGAAACCTCAGACTCGACGATAAGCGAAAATTTATCCGAAATTGTGAAAATGATCCTAGCACCTTCATATTTTGATATACCAGATGTACCTGATAAGAAAAATATGTCTATGATTGATGGCTATCCGGGTCAGGAAGAGGCTATAAAAGAAAATCTATATGGACTCGGGACTAATGCGGTTTTCACAAATAGGGTGATCACTTCTACGACTCCAAACTCATTGGTCGACAGAAGATACATAATAGAATCATTCCTAAGAAAGAAATTAAGCTTGGGAGGAGACAGGGACGGATCCGTGTTTATGTATTTTGATTTTCCAGGGCCTATCCCATTTCTAGATTTATCCAAATTGCTAAATTACTTAATCAGTAACCAGAATTCCAAAAATTTTTTAAGCAACAGGTTAAATCAAATAGTAGTGTCATTAAACCAGAGAAATGCTCTGCTCAGGACAGATACTTCATACTTCTTAGCCGTGGACCAGGCTGAATCAACCTCTGATGCGATAAAGCTTTATGATGAGGCCCTGAATCTAGCCCTAAGTACCAATCTAAGGGTCCAAGTAATAGATTCTCACGCTCCACCATTCCTCCAGCAAAGAGAGATTTTCAGCTACGCGGTGAACCAGTTTGGCCTCAAGGATCTCAATATAACTAGAGTTAGATACAATAAGTTGTCTGAAGTTCGCAATTTTCTAGATAGCATAGGGTACTTGGCCAATTTATCAAAAAGTTCTTCGAAGGATAGGTATAGCCAAGTTTCTGAGATAATACGGGATTTTGTCAGAGAGCCTCTCAGTCTGTTTTCGTATTGCATGGACGTAATAAGGAACAGAGAAAGAGGTGGAGATAATAGGAAGAGTGAATCCTCTAGCAGAATGTTCCCCAAGGATCTAATGCGGAATATAGAGGATTATGCTGAAAGAGGCTTTGGTGGTGTTAAAGGAGGTGTAAATGTGGAAAATGTGAAAAAGTTAGCTGTTTTGGCAAGAGATCTCTGGGAACCAAAATATGATATGAGCGGTTCGCAGAGATCTTGGATGTTAAGAGATAGCCTTGACGTTCTTGAGAAGGCCATGTCAGAAATGAAGAACGAAAAAGGAAACTCGGAGAACATAGAGAATTTTCTTGAATTCGTAGAAGGACATTTGTACAAAGGTTTGCAGGCCGAGAAAGACAAGCCAGACTCGAAATATAGAGTGCATGTCGACAAAGACAAAATAAAGGAATTCTCTAGGACATTTTTGAAGATGATAAGCGAAGATTTCAATGGGCGCCCGCCGACCGGCAACATGAAGTCTTATCTTATAGATGCTTTTGAATTTGAATACGTTTTTGGTGATTAAAGGAGGTAGAAAGAAATGAAAAATGTATCTGAAGCTGTTGAAGCTGGTCTATTGAAAAAGTCTGTTGGAGATTTGGATCTGAGGAGGAACAAGGGTCTATTCATAAAGATAGCGGTACTGTCGGAGACAAAGTCTTTCTTTATATGCAGGAACAATGAGGCGACTGAAACAACCTCTGAAATGTTCAATGGATATGAAAGGGTAGTTGTGCCAGGACCAAAGTGGAGAGGCGCTGAAAGAAGTACGGCGCTGACCATCTTCAGATGGGCGGGGACAATTCATGAGAACTACTACAGAAACGCAGTCAATGCGAAAAACCTTTTGAAGAATCCACTGAGCCTTATATACGGCGATTCGAGCATAGGAAGCGGCAAAGAGGCAGCATCTATTGCATCCAGGACTTATTATGACTGGTCATACAGTTATGAGCCGATAGGTGCGATCACGGAAAGGCTAACACATAACTCGCTTTCCGATACGGGTACCATACTTATGAATGCAGAAGGTAAAGTTGAGCGAAACGCTATTTATAGTACTCAATACGTCAAACCCGGCGTTAAGTTCGTGCGTTTCATATCTTTGGAAAATGCATCTTTAGACATGCTCAAGGTAGTACTTGCAGTGACCCTTAGGACGACTAGATACGGCGCAAGGACTTCAATTCTCGGCGACAACATACAGAATTCTATCCTCAGCATAGGTTTTTCAAAGGGAGATAGAGATGTTACTTCATACACGATAATGGAGGAAGCATGGACCAAAGATTCATGGAATCCGGAGAAAATTGTTCTTGAACAGATGCAAGCAGCATATGGCGAAGATATGCTTTTAGGTGAGGGCCTAGACGAACTAATAACTGATGCTAATACGATGGCTTCCAACAAGGAAGAGATAAAGACCTTGTCTGAACAGATGGTTTCTAAGATGGAACAGGATTGGTCAGAGTTTTGGAGGGGACAATGAGGGTTACTGGCATAAAGCTTACTGTGTTGGAGCCGGTTAATTACTACTATCAGCCAAGCGGAAGGGGTAATAGATCTTCCACATTTATTGGAGATATAGCCCTGAAATACGCCATGTTGCACCAACTTGGGGAGGGAGAATTGCCAGAGCCGGATAGATTTGTTCCCAACTATTCCGAACTTAAAAAGTACAACTTCTGGTTTTCAGTCGCTGTACCAGGATATATGGCCGGCATAGACAATAATTACACAGAATTTCTTAAACAGATAATAAGGAACACCATGCAGGGAATAGACTATAATGGTTCCAACCAGCATCCTGCAATAAAGGTTGGGCAGGTCATGTACAAGAACTTCTATTTTCAGCAACCGATAAAACCTGGAAATCAATTTTACGCCTTTTTTGTTGATGATGGTCAATGGAACCTGCCTCGGGTACTTCGGGTGGGAACTGGGAAGACCGGCGTTTTGAGACTGGAAACAATGGATCCATCAAAATTGAAAGGTTTCATTAACCTCTATACGCTTAATAACGTACTCCAAATAAATAAGGAAAAAATCCATAACAGACAATTTGAGTTTTCAGAACATGCAGTTATTCAGTATTTCGTGGTAGGGCCAGTGACTGAGGAGGAATTTCAGGAGATTTATTCGGAGGCTATTTAATGAGCTGTCAATTAATAGAGTCTCCAGAAGAATATGTTGATCGTTCATTTCAAGATATTGTCGGTGGTTTCCTGGATTCTTCTAAAAATATACTTGTTCTAAGAGCTCCAACAGGTGCAGGTAAGACAAGGGCTTTTTCCAAACTTTATAGTGATAAATACAAAAGCATTATTGTGATGCCAAATAATGTATTAATCGAACAAAATTTTGCTGAGTTCAGTTCTTTCCTGCCAGAAATCAATAAAGTTACAGCAGCTGCTGTCAACGAGAATATGAATAAATGGCAGCTTAACAAGAAAGATACCATTTCGAGAATTATTGAAGAAGGATCATTAATATTCACAAACCCAACCTTGTTCTTGTTTATGCTTTCAAATTTTTATGAACATCCTGGTTCAAGGTCAGATCAAATATCGAATTTGATATTGTCTGGCTTAAAATGCGTTGTTCTTGATGAATTTCATGTATATAGCAGAGATCAAAAATATAGGCTATTAGCACTGATTTCAATCTTCCGCAAGAAGATCAAATTCATCATTAGTTCGGCTACCCTGGAAGATGACGTAGTATCATTGTTAAAAGAGATTGTTCAGGATAATGAGTTGGAGTTGGTAAATGTAAGTAAAAGCGGGAAAGACTTCATACGCGGGCCAATAGAATACGATCTGCATCCGGAAGAACCATTGATTGTTATCGATCAGCATATAAAAGACTTAAAAGAAGGCAGATGGTTCTTAATATTGGACAGTATAAGGGATTGCCATAAAGCTAAGGAATTGATGGTCAAAAATGGCTTTGACCCTGATGAGATATGTCTGCTGAACCGTCTTGATTTATCAAAATGCGAAAACAGACAGAAGGCAATTGAAAGTTGCTTCACTAAGCGTATAGTAATTGCTTCCAATATAGTGGAGCAGGGATATAATCCTCCAACTGAATTTACGAATTTCCTCATAGCTAGGGGTTATTATGGGCATAACTTAAGGCAGAGAGCAGGTAGAGTAGGTAGAGGTATAAAGAATACATGTCATCTGATAATATCAACCGGAGATCAGGGCATAATCAACAGAGCGCTGGAGAAGGTAAAAGATGGCATTGATATTATAGAAAAATTATCTGAGGAAATAGGAGAAAAGAGCAACTCGTTCGGCGCTCATACAGTGGGTATATATGCAGGTATTTTACTAGAATTCTTCACAAGCGATGCTAGGAAAATATTAGTATCAGAAGCCACTGAAGGTGGAAACCCTGCATTTGCATCAGGAGTTAAGACTTCTATTTTGGCAATCAGCAGAATCGCGGAAATTCAAAAGAAGGCGGAAGGGCTAAATTGTGAGGAATTGATATACTTCTGCAGGTGGTTTACAGAATATAGAGAATCTTTTCGGCGATTTATAGGGGATAGAGAAGAAGTTACCTTTTTATTTGATGACCAGAAGGGGAATGATCTCGAGCAATACAGATATGACGCAATATGGATGCTACAAAACGCCGATTTTCAGATCACTGATGATGGTATACGCTTATCCAAATTCAAAGAAAAACCAGATAGGAATTTCAATGTATCTATAATTGGTTTCCCTTATACTCTACCAGATAATAAAGAAGTGGAAAGCGAATTTTCGAAAATTTATAATAAGGAGAGAAAGGAGATATTGAACAGATTGAAATTAGCTTTCAAATTCCTAGCCACGTGTTATACCCTAGATAGTCAAACAAAGGGCATCATCGAGGAGATATTGGAAGCAACAGCTTCTCCAGAAAGACTTAGCCTAAAAGTATCCGATCATTGGAGGTGAGATCTTGATGCCGGAGGATATAAGGGGCACTGATGTAAGCTATTCGCAGATTTGTGATAGGCGCCTTTGGCTATCTCTTCACAACATATATATTACAGATGGGAACGAGTTCGTCAAAGAAGGCAAATATTTGGCCGACAATAGAGAGCATCCCGGTTTCAAGAAAATAAAAATTGGTTCTAACGTAATAGACAATTTAGAAATTCGTTCAGATAGCAAAGTGATAGTTCATGAATACAAAAGAGGCAGAAAGGTCCTGAGCGCAGATGTGCTCCAACTGGCTCATTATCTCAACTGTCTGAAGATGGATTATGGTATAGATGCTAGTGGGATCTTACATCTTTCCGGCTCTAAAAAGATTGTCGAAGTTTCTTTAATCGATAACCTTGAGGAACTGCAAGCGGCTTATGACAAAATCGAAAGCATGGCGAATTCCGATATACCTGCTCCGAAAAGAAACTGGTTCTGCCGACATGGTTGCAGTTATGTGGAGTTCTGCTGGGGAGGAAGATGAAGCCGTATTACATAAATTCAAATGGGATACTTTCAAAAAAAGATCAGAGTCTAGTGTTAAAGAGCAAAGACGGCGAATCAGAAATACCACTTAATGACGTCGATTCCTTAGTAATTGTTGGCAACGTTACCTTGACTAAACCAGCAATTCAGATTTTATCGATATCGGGTATACCGGCATTTTTAGTCTCCAAATCTGGAAGATACATTTCAAGTGTTTTACCAGAAAACTATCTGATCAGCGGAAAAGTGCGTCTGATGCAATTTTCTAGATTCCAAGATCCTGCGTCTAGGATGTATCTAGCCAGATCATTTGTCATAGGGGCTGCTAGAAACTATAATATTAATCTCAAAAGGCATGGTGCACCGAAGATCAAAATAAATTTTCATGATATACTAACAGCAAAAGACGTTCCATCATTAATGGGAGTTGAAGGCAATATTGCAGACTCATATTTCGAATCTTTGGATGCCGTCCTTCCTGATGATTTTAAGGTAGGGAAAAGGACTAGGCGGCCGCCTTTATCTTATGGGAATGCGCTGATCAGTTTTGTAAATTCCTTAGTTTATTCTTCGGTGGCATCAGAAATATTCTGCACGCATCTTGATCCAACAATAAGTTTTCTGCATGAACCATCATCATCAAGGACGAGCCTAGCTCTAGATGTGTCTGAGATATTCAAGCCAATAATGGGTCATTCAGTAATTTTGTCTATAGTAAAACGGAAAGAGCTTAAGGCAGAGGCGCACTTTATTTCAAAGGACGGTGTATTTCTGAACGAAGATGGGAGAAGGATAGTACTTAAAAGGTTTAGTGAGGAAATGGAGAAGACTGTATACTCTAAGTCACTGGCCAGATATGTTTCAAACAAGCATGTTATTCGGCTGGAGCTTTACAAACTTGAGAGATATATTTTGGAAGGCGACACATATAAGCCATACGTTCCGAGGAGATAACATTGTTTGTGGTCTTAGTCTACGACGTAAATGCTGATAAGGATGCAAAGATCGCAAAAATTTGCAAGCCATATTTGATACATATTCAAAATTCTGTTTTCATGGGGGATATAACCCTTGGTAATCTCAGAATACTCCTTGATAAATTAAAAAGAGAAATAGATAGAGAAAAGGAAGTTCTGGATTTATTTATACTAAGGAGTAAGAAAACTATGAAACGAATAACGATTGGAGAAAGCCGAGTAAAATATGAAAATATAATCTGAAAAACGTGGCGTCCTGGAGTTTCTGTATGGCTAAGGATACCTCCTCTAGAACATGTCTGTTATGACGTCCTAGCATTTATAGAATCCCCTCATGGATCGGAAAGACCATTTTTCGTTTAATTCGGCTGCCCCTAGGTAAATTATTTTTATAACGGTCTCCTCAGACGAAGGTGAATATATTATCCTTATTCTTCCGTATATCTTTTTGTTTATACGCTTTATTATATTTGTTGAGAGAATTGATCTTCTGATTGGTTCAGGGTATTCGTAGTATTTCAATAACGATCTTAGGTACTTCTCTATATGGTATACTAGGTTTGGATACTTTTGTGACAAATTATCTTTGAATTCATTGAATTTCCTGATCGCTTCATCCTTCGATTCGGATAGAAATATTCCTTTGAGATCAGCTTCGCATACATCGAAAGTATTAGAACCCCTATTCCGATAGATTGCTGATACGGCTCGAATAGAGCTACATGGAATTAGTTTTCACGATCCCTTGGTACCTTGAGTTCTTTGATCTTCCCGTACTTCGTTATGAGACCCCTTTCATAATAACCATTCCATTTGCCTCAATTTTCTTCTAGGAATGTCTGTTTCTCTCCCTTCATCAGCGATTCTGTGACCTCCTCCACTGTCGGTATGACTATCTCAGATATCTTTTTATTCAGATTATCTAACTATTATATCCACCTTGTACGCTTAAGGACGCATCCTTTTTTTCATTAATTTTATTTCATGATGTTCCTATGATTCCCTTACACAAAGTTCGTGACATTATCCTAGAATTTTAGCATAAGCTGCATAGTACTAGATGAATGATCTATTTTTTAAAAAGTTTTGAGTTAATTTTTTCAATCCTATTAAGGTTCTATTTTATCTGAATATATCAAAAGTCTACCCTTTAAGAGATTGACTTTCAATCCTATTAAGGTTCTATTTTACTGTCTTCCCTGGAGGGATCTAAAAAGCCGTCCGGGATCCTTTCAATCCTATTAAGGTTCTATTTTACACCGATGTCTGCACTTGTCCTTGAAGCCGAGACCTTCTTTCAATCCTATTAAGGTTCTATTTTACCGGATTTGAAGATCGATAAGGCTCTTCCCGATATTTACTTTCAATCCTATTAAGGTTCTATTTTACCTCATTGATGACGTTACCTTGGAAGCACAGCACTTCTTTCAATCCTATTAAGGTTCTATTTTACGCCCTGAAGCCGTCAAGTTCGTCGATATAACTCTTCTTTCAATCCTATTAAGGTTCTATTTTACTAGTAGCCCCGTAGTTGTTCCGGATATATCTCTTCTCTTTCAATCCTATTAAGGTTCTATTTTACCAGGGTGAGACTGCTTCAGTTTCGATCGCCGTAAACCTTTCAATCCTATTAAGGTTCTATTTTACGAGCGAACGGTAGTCGAAGATGATGGCGAGGAGGAACTTTCAATCCTATTAAGGTTCTATTTTACCCTTCCCGCCTATAAAATCAACGGCGAGGTAGTCATTCTTTCAATCCTATTAAGGTTCTATTTTACCACACGCCGACGAAGGAGATAACGTTCTTGCAGACTCTTTCAATCCTATTAAGGTTCTATTTTACGAGCGATGACCGCTATGGCAGAGTCTTTCATGGAACCTTTCAATCCTATTAAGGTTCTATTTTACCTTCTACTTTAGTCACGTCTGCCTCTGCAACTTACTTTCAATCCTATTAAGGTTCTATTTTACCGTTGTCTTGTACAACCCGACCCAGCAGGTGTCGCTCTTTCAATCCTATTAAGGTTCTATTTTACTTATTTGCAGCAGAAAGACCTTACGGATCTTTCCAACTTTCAATCCTATTAAGGTTCTATTTTACTCTGCTATGACTGAATCTGACCATGACTGCAGAGAACTTTCAATCCTATTAAGGTTCTATTTTACAAGGCGATGCAGTCTCGGTCGTAGAAGCTTGTGAGACTTTCAATCCTATTAAGGTTCTATTTTACTTATAGTCCTCTTCGTTCTTGATTGCATCGGCACTCGTCTTTCAATCCTATTAAGGTTCTATTTTACCATTTTTTTCGGTCTTATCCCTCAGCCTGAACGAACTCTTTCAATCCTATTAAGGTTCTATTTTACATGTTAAAACTTGAAGAACCAGTATTGGAGAGATCCTTTCAATCCTATTAAGGTTCTATTTTACTTTCTATGTTCTTGGAATCGTATCCAGGAAAAAGACACTTTCAATCCTATTAAGGTTCTATTTTACTGATTATCTCATTTGCATGTGTGGGATTAACACTCCCCTTTCAATCCTATTAAGGTTCTATTTTACCAGGATGAAGGCATAGGGAATCTTCCAGGCTATTCTAAACTTTCAATCCTATTAAGGTTCTATTTTACTAGTGCTAACGAGTCGATAATTGTTTCTAATTCTACTTTCAATCCTATTAAGGTTCTATTTTACTAATGCTGTCAACTCTAAATAAGGGTCTTCTGCATACTTTCAATCCTATTAAGGTTCTATTTTACCCAATGTCGGCGAGAAAACAGCGCCGTTTATGGTCTTTCAATCCTATTAAGGTTCTATTTTACCTCACTTAGGACATCTGCAGGAAGTGTAATTACCTCTTTCAATCCTATTAAGGTTCTATTTTACAAAAGCACCATTTCCAGTACCTACTTCATAATAAAACTTTCAATCCTATTAAGGTTCTATTTTACCTACGTTTTCGGTTAGCGTTGCGGCGAGTGTTTCTTCTTTCAATCCTATTAAGGTTCTATTTTACTTATTCCCTGTTATCTTTAAAGGCTTCATTGCCTGAGACTTTCAATCCTATTAAGGTTCTATTTTACCCGATCCAGCTTCCCCGACCCCTATGGCAATGAGAACTTTCAATCCTATTAAGGTTCTATTTTACCCGAGGTAGATAATCAGTTCATGACTATATTATCTTTGTTTTCGAGATTCGTAAAGTGTACAGAACCTAAGGTCTTAGGGTTGGTATATAAAGGATCTGTACATTTCCTAAGATGACGCCATCAAACAAGAGCTTCTTTAAGATCCATTATTTTGGCATAACTAGGATTTTTCCCGTACAATTCTCAAGATGTGAAGGTATCCTGTTTTTATAAGTCAATGCCAAGTTAGTTTCATAGAAATTCATTAGAATTCGAACATTTATGTTCGCATTAGTCTAGCATTGAAACCTTTGTCTATTAATGTATGGCTTTCACACGTCCTCTTAGAGAATTTCTCTAAAACCTTAACCAAAAAATTGAACTTTTATTCGGACGCCCCGGACGGGATTTGAACCCATGTCACAGGCTCGACAGGCCTGTATGATAGGCCACTACACTACCGGGGCATAATTTCCCATATAGCTACTGAATATTTAATAATTTACGTCATCCGTAGCTTATCCCATTCGTCACGACATGCATCATCCGCCAGCAGCATAGAATTTTCAAGTATAGCTTAGCCACATAACCCCCCGATCGGCATTCATACAGGCCCAATTTTAAATTTGCATATTCTTGGCTCCCTCTTTGTTGGCAAATTGAATCACCGGTTGCCACCAATACGCCCGTCATCGTCGGCAATTGCCAATCATTATCTATGCCATCGGGATATCGACATGGCTATCAAGATCGTAAAGAGCTGCTGGCGATATGTATGGACGTAACTTCTGGAGTCGCCAAATTACATGGAACGCCTTCGATAAGAGGTAGGGGCCCCATACTCCTGACAACATCCATAGGATCGTTCCTGACCCCGTTTCTCTCAAGCGCGGCGGCGTTCGCTGTCCCAAGCATAGGCCGGTACTTCCACCTGTCGTTCATACAGGCTGCGATCATCCCCATGGTCCTCCTGATACCGCTGGCATCCATGATGATATTCCTGGGGAAGTTCGCCGATGCCGTGGGCCGCGTGCTGATATTCAGGATGGGCTTCATGGTGTTCATGGCCTTCTCTCTGGTGGCCGCCTTCTCCCGATCGTACACCATGCTCCTTGCCTCCCTGTTCATGGTCGGCTTCGGGTCCGCCGCCCTGAGCACAAACGGAACGGCCATCGTGAGCTACATATTCTCCCGTGGCGGCCGTGGCTTCGCGCTGGGCATAAACGCCATGGCCGTCTACCTCGGCCTCACGTTCGCCCCGTTCCTGGGCGGCACCCTCATAGAGGCATACGACTGGCAGTCCGTGTTCTACTTCTCCGCTGGCATGGCCGTCGTGGGATACGCGGTCTCCATGTTCAGCCTGAGATCGATAGACATGAGGGGCCGAAGATCGCGCGAGATACCGCAGGCCGGCCTGTTCATGGCCTCTCTTCTGTCCATAACATCATTCGCAGCCCTGGGGTACTTCTTCGGATACCTCCGCCTGATCTATCTCATCGTTATCGGCCTCATCCTTCTGGGCATCTTCGTGTACAGGGAGATCCGATCCGATGTGCAGGTCATACCGAGGCAGATGGTCTCAGGCAACAGGACCTTCGTTGCCTCGAACATAACGGCGCTGCTGAATTACCTGAGCACGTTCTCGATAGTCTTCGTCTTCTCCATATACCTGCAGGCAATACTCAGGATAACGCCGTTCATATCAGGCCTCATAATACTGCCGGAGCCAGTGATGATGGTGCTCCTGTCGCCTGTTGCTGGCCGGCTATCAGACCGCTACGGATCGAGGGTGATAGCGTCTCTCGGCATGATAATCATAGGTGCATCGTTCATCTACCTCTTCGTCTATGCCGGAAGGGACATACGCGTGATCATGGCATCCCTGGCGGTCATAGGCGTGGGCTTCGGCCTCTTCTCTGCACCGAACACCAATTCAGTCATGAGCTCCATAGACCCGATGTTTTCCGGCATCGGTTCTGGGTTCCTCGGCACGATGCGGTTCCTCGGGCAGCTGTTCAGCATAATAATGGCCTCATCGATACTCTCATCGTACATCCCCAGGGAGCTCGTGTCAGGAATATTTTCCGGTGCCGTAGTATCCATAGATCCGGCCTATGCTGCTGACTTCGTGCACGGCTTCAGGATCGTGATGATCGTATCGGGAATTCTGAGCCTTGCCGGCGCCTACACATCGCTGCTCAAGAACAGGGGGAGATGACCTTCGAACCATTTTGAATATATGCATGTGCAAAATTTATTTAAATGCGACACAATACCCGTGGAAAAGGTTGAAATGAAGCGATACTTGATCACCAGCGACGGGACCGTGATAGCAGGTTATGGTTACGGTTCCCCCGTCACAGGGTATGGAGAGCTTGTTTTCACCACCTCGATGACCGGTTATCTCGAGAGTATGACGGATCCGTCATACGTGGGCCAGATCCTCGTGTTTGCGTCGCCTACGATAGCGAATTACGAACTGCGCAAGGGCGTGATGGAGAGCGACAGGGTGAAGGTATCTGGCATCGTGACCAGGGACGCTCACATAAACATGCCGGCCGGGACCCTTGGCCTGGACTTCGACCGTTTTCTGAGGGACGAGGGGATACCGGCCATAGACGGGGTTGACACCAGGCTTCTTGTGCGGAAGATAAGGCAGGGCGGCGTCCTCAGGGCATACATAGCGGACGATCCTCAGGGCCATTCTGATTTCCCCGATCCCATGTCCGAGAATCTTGTTGCCAGGGCCGTTGACGCCAGGGGCGTGAAGAACATCAGGGGTAAAGGCGAAAGGAGGATACTTTTCATCGATCTTGGTTCGAAGAAAACGCTGAGAGATATGATGCTGGAACACTTCTCCCTGATAATGGCTTCTGCGGATTCCGATCTTGATGCCATCGATAAATACGATGCCATATTCGTGTCCAACGGGCCCGGCGATCCCGATCATCCGTCGCTGAGGCCGGTGGTGAATTTTCTGAAGAGGAACATAGGCGTGAAGCCAATCTTCGGAATATGCTTCGGGCTGCAGATAATAGCGCTGGCATACGGATCGAAGACGTACAAGATGAAGTTCGGCCACAGGGGATCGAACCATGCGGTCACGGATGGGAACCGCATATACGTAACGACGCACAACCACGGGTACGCCGTGGACCCGGATACCGTGAGGGACTTCCATGTCAGGGAGCGCGACATAAACGACGGCACAATCGAGATGATCGAGGACGGGATGATGATGGCCGTGCAGTACCATCCGGAAGCTTCGCCCGGTCCGCACGACACCAGGTGGTTCTTTTCTGAGATGAGGAGGAGGACGGAGGATGCCGCGAAGGGATGACATACACAGGATACTCGTTATCGGATCAGGGCCGGTCGTGATAGGCCAGGCCGCCGAGTTCGATTATTCCGGGTCGCAGGCATGTCTATCGTTACGCGAGGAAGGGTACTATGTGGTGCTCCTTAACTCAAATCCTGCCACGATACAGACGGATCACAGGATAGCGGACCGCGTATATATCGAACCGATAACAGTGGAGGCTGTGGAACGCATAATTGAGAAGGAGAAGATAGATGCCATAGAACCGCACATGGGCGGGCAGACTGCCCTTAACCTTGCCGTGAAGCTCAAGAACAGCGGAATATTGCAGCGATACGGAATAAAGATAATAGGTACGCCGGTGGAATCCATCGAGCTGGCCGAAGACCGTGAAAAATTTTACGAATTCTTGAAGGCAATGGGCGAGCCGCAGCCCGCGAGGTACAGGATAAGGAGGGATCATATCGATGAGGACGTCGCTTCAATTCCGGATATTCCGGTGATAGTCCGGACTTCGTTTTCCCTCGGTGGAACCGGCGGCAGCATCGTGCAGAACAGGCAGGACCTGCTGGCAATGGCGGAGAACCTCTTCCGGGCATCGGACATAGATTACCTGGAGGTGAATGAATCGCTGGAGGGCATGAAGGAGATCGAGTACGAGGTCATACGGGATTCCTTTGGGAACTGCATAACAGTGTGCAACATGGAGAACCTCGATCCCATGGGCGTGCACACGGGCGAGAGCATCGTCGTCACTCCGTCCCAGACGCTGAGCGACATCGAGTACCAGATGCTCCGCGATTCAGCCATACGCATCATATCCGGCCTGGGGATAGAGGGCGCCTGCAACATACAGTTCGCGCTGTCAGAGGGCAGGTACTACGTGATAGAGGTAAATCCGAGGACCTCGAGGTCGTCCGCGCTGGCCTCCAAGGCAACCGGTTATCCGATAGCGAGGATAGCGGCGAAGATAGCGGCAGGATACGGCCTGCACGAGATAAAGAACCCAATAACGAAGAGCACGTTCGCGGCCTACGAGCCGTCCCTTGATTACGTTACTGTGAAGATACCGAGGTGGCCCTTCGACAAGTTTTCCGTTGACCGCACCATCGGCGTCCAGATGAAATCCATAGGCGAGGTCATGGGCATAGGTCGCACGTTCGAGGAGGCGCTGATGAAGGCCATAGCCAGCCTTGACAACGCGTTCTCTTCGAACATAAGGTTGCACGTTCCTGACGATGAACTCTGGCGGCTCATAGGGAAGCCCAACGACCGCAGGATCTTCGCCATCTTTGAGGGCCTGTTCCGCAACTTCGACGTGAAGCGCATGTCCAGGCTTTCCGGTTATGACGAATACTTCATAGAGAAGATGCGCAACATCGTTGAGGCCCTTCGAAACATGGACATGGGCCGCATTCCGGAGAATCTCCTGAGGATCAAGAGGATCGGGATACCTGACGAGATCATTTCCGCGTTCTGCGGTGTGCCTGCCGATACGATCACGAAGTACAGGATCGACAGGAACATCATGCCGGTCTACAAGCGCATCGACACATGCTCCGGGGAATTCGAGGTCGCCGTCCCGTACATGTATTCGACCTATGAGGATGAGGACGAAACGCCAGACCTGTCCGGTTCCATAATGATCATAGGCTCTGGCCCGAACAGGATAGCGCAGGGCCTGGAGTTCGACTACGGTTCCGTGAAGGCGATTCTTGCCCTCAGGGACATGGGCTACAGGAGCATCATGCTGAATTCCAATCCGGAGACGGTTTCGACGGACTTCGACATATCCGATGCGCTGTTCTTCGAACCGGTGACCCCGGAGTACGTCGTGAACGTCATACGCAGATCCGGATGCGCGGGACTCATAGTCCAGTTCTCCGGGCAGACCGGGCAGAACATGGCCAGGAGGATAGAGGAGATACTGGGCAAACATATCGTATTGGGAACGTCGACGGAGAGCATAGACCGCATCGAGGATCGCACGGTCTTCTCAAGGGTAATAGAGGGCCTCGGCATAAAGCAGCCGCCCTTCGCCATCGCGGAGAACGAGAACGATACGGTGAGGAAGGCGATGGGCCTTGGCCTTCCCATAATCCTGCGTTCAAGCCACGTGATAGGCGGACGTTCCATGGAGATCATATACGATGTGGATTACCTGGCAGACAGGGCCAGGGAGATCTTCGCCATATCGAAGAACGTGCTTGTGAGCAAGTACCTGGAAAATGCCGTCGAGATGGACGTGGACTTCGTATCAGACGGCACCTCGTATAGCATATGCGGGATCATCGTGCATATAGAGGAGGCCGGCGTGCACTCTGGTGACGCAACCATGGTCTACGGCCCCGGCATAGTGCCCGTGGATATAGAGAAGAAGATCGAGGGCATCGTCGGCAGCATGGTCAGGGAGTTCAGGCTCATCGGACTATCGAATCTCCAGATCGCCGTGCGCGACGGGGACGTCTACGTTATCGAACTAAACGCCAGGTCCAGCAGATCCGTGCCCTTCATATCCAAGGCGACTGGCATTGACTGGGTCCGCCTTGCCGTCGAGTGCATGATCGGTTCACGCATCGAAAATAAGCGTATGGAGGCGAAGAGCTACTTCCTGAAGGTATCCGTCTTTCCGTTCTCAAAGTTCTCCGACATGGACGTGGTATATGGCCCGGAGATGAAGTCGACCGGAGAGGCAATGTATCCGGGCCGAACGCTGGCCGAAGCGCTGAGAAAGAGCCTTCAGCGCAGCATATCATCCGTGCTCATAACGGTAAGGGACGAGGACAAGCCCAGGATTGTGGACATAGCGAGGATCCTGCTGGAGAAGGGCGTAAAGCTGTATGCCACGGCCGGAACCTCTAAGTTTCTCGCGGATCACGGCATACCCACTGAGACGCTCTACCGGGTCAGGGACAGGAGGGAACCGCGCATCCTGGACATGATCTCGTCAGGATCTATAGACATGGTGATAAACACGACAGAGATGACCGCCGGTGCCGTCAGGGACGGTTTCAAGATAAGACGGATCTGCATAATGCGGGGCATACCGCTAATAATGAACATAAATTTGGCAAGGGCCTACGCGGAGGCGCTTGGACAGGTTGAGGTGGATTACCGCGAGATCGGCGATTACCTGCAGGTGTCATGAATGAGGGAGAACAGGAGCGAGGAGGCCGTCCGCACCATTATAGGCAGGATAAGGGAAGCTGTGCCGGCCCACAGGTTCGTCTTCAGGGATCCGTTCTGGATGCTCATAACAACCGTGCTCTCGCAGAGGACCAAGGACGAGACCACGGATGAGGCCGCAAGATCCCTTTATGAAAAGTACAGGGACATCGACGGCCTTGCGGACGCCGATCCGGATGAGGTCGGCCGTATAATCAGCAAGGTCGGGTTCTGGCGCGTGAAGAGCCGGAAGGTAGTCGAAATAGCGAGGATAATAAGAGATCGCTATAACTACAGGGTTCCTGAGAGCATCGATGACCTCGTATCGCTCCCCGGCGTCGGCCTAAAGACCGCGAAGGTCGTGCTGGCGGAGGGCTTCAATAGGCCGGCAATAGCGGTTGATACGCACGTATTCAGGATATCCCACAGGATCGGCTGGTCATCGGCCAGAACGCCGGAGGAAACGTCGGAAGAACTGGAAAGGATCATACCGGTCGATCTGCAGGTTGGCTTCAATCCCATGATGGTTGAGTTCGGAAAGGCCATATGCAGGCCAGTTCGCCCTCTATGCGACAGATGCCCGGTATCGGAGTACTGCAGGTACTACGAGGAAAAGGTGAAAGATTCAGAAAAATAGGGTCACTCGGCCACGGGGCCGTAGGTGACGAGGTTCTTCAGTTCCTCGGTGCTGTATCCCGTGCGCACGGCGAGGAAGTAGATGCCCAGGCTTATGACCGCAAATATCGCATAATCGTACGGATATGCGATGACGCCTGTGCCAAGCGATCCGTAGTACGAGACTGCCCCGATCAGTATGTTGTACACTATGATCCACACCGATGATACGATCTCTATCGACCTGGACTTCAGGTATGCGTAGGCGAAGGTCGCCGATGGTATCGCGGAGATCAGCGGCCAGTAGTATACGAAGGGCAGCCTCCCGGTGTAGCCAAAGAAGCCGACAACTGCGATGAGTATCCAGTACACTGCCGATATTATTATCGATGCCCGCAGGCTGAGGTTCAGCTTCTCCCTGAATTTGCTGAGCAGTATCAGCGGCAGGCCGGCGTAAACAACCAGTATGAGGAAATCGATTATGGAGAATCCGGACCAGTAGACAAGCATGGATGCGACGACGAACGCTATGGGGCTGAGTACGGAGGCTGCTGGGAGCCTGAATGGCCTGTGTATATCTGGCGCGTTCTTTCTTATCACCGTGTTGGTTATTCCGGCAGAGAGGTAGGCGTAAACGGTGAACGATGCGTTGATTCCCACGATCAGGTACCAGCTCGGGAACGGCGCAAGGAAGAGCGATGAGAGTATGAGCGTGAAGATCAGGCCGACCCATGGCGTCCTGAACCTGGGGTGTATCGACCCGAAGAATTCAGGTATGACGTTGAGCCTGGCCATGCCGTAGAAGGATCTGGCAGATGTGCCCTCGTAGACGCCGAGCGATGCGAACGGGGATATGAAGGCATCGATGAGTATCACAACTGCGAATACCGACAGTATCAGGACGCCGGAATATTTGGTGGCGTAGTAGAACGGCCCTGAGGCCCAGGAAGAGGTGCTGAGGGCTGCCCAGTCGCCCGGGCTTATGCCTATGGCGCCCCATTTTATGGAACCGATGAACGCGATCTCGAGTGCCACGTATATGCCTATTGTCGCCAGCATGGCAGCGATAAGGCTTATCGGCACGTCCCTCTGGGGATTCCTGGCCTCCCCCGCGTACTCTATCCCCTGCCTGAAGCCCTCGAACGCGTAAACAACGCCGCTGGGTATCAGCGCGGCGAATATTGCGGCGGAACCGTAGGGCAGGAAACCGTGCGCCACATAGAAGTTTCTCGGGTTAAACGACAGCGACATGATGAGTACTACGGTTATGACCGGTATGGCAAGCTTCCACGCTGTCATTATGGTGTTCAGTTTTCCGTAGACATTGACGCCGATGAACTGTATGAAGAAGAAGAAACCGATCAGCACTATCGAGACGAGTATGCCCAGCGGCGTCAGAACGCCGGCGCTGCTGTTGTAGAACTGCGGCATGTACGTTGACGTGTACGTGACCACGGATATGGCCTCAACGGTGACGGTGGACACCGCACCGATGAGGTACGCCCATCCGATCAGGAAGTTGGACATGGAACCGTGGGAGTATTGGTTGAACCTCACTATCGATCCGGAATAGGGGATAATGCCGGAGAGTTCGGCATAGGTCAGCGCTATCACGAAGAAGAAGAGGGCAGCTATGATCCATGTGAATATGGACGCCGGCCCGACGTAGTCCGCGGCGTCCAGGGCGGCGAAGAGCCACCCGGATCCGATCATTCCCGTGATGGACAGAAAGAAGAGGTCCCACATGCCCAGGCTTCTCCTCAGCTTTGTATTTCCGAAATTCGTATCCTCATTCATCATCTCGTAATGGCATGCGTATATATAAATTTTCGAAGTTTAATTACGATATTCGTATTCAATGGCCTTAGTGGATGGATCCGAAATTTATCTTCACATTCTGATGCAGCGTTTCATGGCATATGCGTTTGATGCCACATTTTTTGTACCTCCGATTTCTGATCTCCGGACGAAGGTATATAAATAAGGATCATCGCTATCCATGCAGGAGGTTGGGATTCATGGGTCTCTACGACATTTTTGATGATGGATCGGCCAGGAGCATATCCGGAACGTCCATAGATGAGATGGCGAAGAAGTACGGCACTCCGGTGATCATCTATTCACGGGCAAGGATCGTCTCAAATATCAGACGTATCAGGGAGGCCTATGAGAACCGTGTAAGGATGCTCTACTCCGTCAAGGCCAACGACAACCCTAGGATCATAGAGATCATGCATCAGGAAAGCATCGGATCAGATTCAGCGAGCCCGATGGAGATCATGATGTCCATTTTCTCTGGAATACCGCCGGAGGACATACTCTACTCCCCGAACAATGCCTCCGAGTACGATCTCAACTTCGCGCTTGATCGCGGGATAGCCATAAACTTCAACACTTTCACACAGTACAGGAAGATGAGGGAAAAGCCCGAGAGGATATCCTTCAGGATCAACCCGGGTTTTGGCATGGGCGAATTCGCAGGTACCACCACCGGGGGTGCCAGGACAAAGTTCGGGATAGACCCGGATGCCGCCATCCTGGCCTACAGAAAGGCCAGGGAGGACGGGATCAGGGAGTTCGGTATACACATGATGATCGGATCGAACAACAGGGATCATGTCAAGATCGCTGAAGCGTATTCGAATTTCTTCCGCATTGCAGACAGGATCGGGAGGGAAGCGGGCGTGAGTTTTCAATTCGCGGATGTTGGGGGTGGCCTGGGCATTCCGTATGTCCAGGGCGAAAACGAACTGGACATTGCGGCACTGGGGTCAGCCGTGTTGAAAGAATTTGATCGATACCATTTCGGCGATCTCGTCCTCGAACCGGGACGCTATCTGGTTGGCGATGCCGGCATCATCGTCGGCACAGTCAACGATGTGCACAACGGCTTCGCGGGCACAGACATCGGCATGAACCTCAACATAAGGCCGGCCCTGTACGGCGCCAGGCACACGATAATCCCGGTCGGAGAAAGGGTTGAGGGCGAGAAGATCACCGTCACCGGGCAGATATGCGAGAACACGGACAGGATCGGCGATACGGCATGGAGGCTGAGTGAGGGCGATCGCATAATGGTGCTCGATGCCGGCGTCTACGTTTACTCGATGAGCTCCAGGTACAACGGCAGGCCGAGGCCGCCCGAGATCATGATCATGGAGGACGGGAAGGACGTGATGATCAGGCGGAGGGAGGATTTTTCGGATTTCATCGCAACCGTCGTCTGAACTGAACAAAGTTTCACAATATTTATATAGTAATCAGATAATGTCATAAGGAGGTCAGACTTGTCGTCGTACATCGAGAGGATCGAGGCGCACAATTTTAAGTCATTCCGCAGGAAGAAGGTCATAAATTTCACGAAGGGCCTCAACGTCATAAGCGGCCCGAACGGCAGCGGCAAGAGCAACATAGGCGATATGCTTCTCTTCGTCCTCGGAACAAAGTCCATACACGCTGTCCGGGCGGACAGGCTATCGGACCTTGTGAGCAAGGGATCCGGAAACGAATGCAGCGTCTCCGTCACGTTCAGGAGCGACGACGGCAGATCGCTGGTCATAGAGAGGAGGCTCGTCATAGAGGATGAACCGAAGTCGTACTATTACGTCAACGGGGTCAGATCCAGGCTCTCGGAGATTGATGAGACCCTGGCCTCCATGGGCATAAACTTCGGGACATACAGCTTCGTGCTTCAGGGGGATATAAACGATTTCATCTCTTACAGCGGCCAGGAGCGCAGGAAGCTCATAGAGAGAATATCCGGCGTGGATCAGTTCGACAGCGAGATTGAAAGGGTCAAAGCTGACATCGAAGCCGTCAGCAGGAACATGGAGATAAACCAGACGATAATAGACGAGAAGAGGCAGAACCTGGAAAGGCTGCGAACGGAAAAGGAGAAGAAGGAGAGGTACGATGCGCTGCTGAAGAGAAAGCGGGACGTGGAATACACGGAGATACTGAACAGGAAAAACGCTATGGAAAGGCAGAAGCGCACCATAGAGGGGCAGATCTCCGATCTCACGAAAGAAATAGCACAGCTTGAAGAACGCAGATCGGATCTTGAAAAGCGTTCCGAGGCTATCAGGATCAGGAGGGAAGATGTTGCGAAAAGGATAGACGACCTGACAAGCGGCGAGATGAACAGGGTGAAGACGGACCTTCATTCCGTCGAGGTGGATATAGCGAAGATACGCGGTATCATCGATGAAAAGAACAGGAATATGGAGAAGCTGGAGGAGACCATAGCGAAGTATGAAAGCGAAAGGGACAGCACGGACCGCGAGATCGAGGATCTGGACAGGCAGATAGAGGAAAAGGCGAAGAGGAAGAGGGCACTGGAGGATCGCTACGCCGATCTCAAGAAGAGATACGATGACCTTTTCAGCAGGGCTCAGGCCGAGGCCGTGGATGCGGCGGAGACCAGGAGAAAATCGAAGGAATACCAGGAGAAGATCGACGGGCTGGGCAGGGAGATAGAGGAACTGAAAGCGGCAGGATCGCAGATGAACGCCGATCTTGCTGTTTTGCTGCAGAAGAAGGCCGCACTGGAGGAGAGGAAGGAGGACCTTGATCTGAAGATCAGGACATCAGAGTGGAAGGCAAAGGAAACGTCTGAGGATATGGGCAAGTACAGCAGGAAGTACTACGATCTCAAGGCCAAGTACGATCAGATAAACGACCGCATATCCGATCTGAAGAGCGAGATCAGCGAAAAAGAGGCATCGGCCAAGATCGCATCAAGCAGGGTGCCGGAGTACGTCAGGAACGTAAAGATGCTTGAGGAGAGCGTCGAAGGCGTGATCGGCCTCGTCCGCGATCTGATATCGTACGGCGAAAAGTACGTTAAGGCCGTGGAAAGCGCTGGCGGAGGCAGGCTTAATGCAGTGGTCGTGAAGGACGATGCTGTCGCTAAGGAATGCATACAGATCCTGAAGGACCGGAAGATATCGCCTATGACGTTTCTTCCGCTGAACAAGATGCGGGATCCACCGGCACAGAGGGATGTGGGCAAGATCTCAAAGGACCCGGGATACCTCGGCATCCTCATGGACTTCGTCGACTTCGAGGATCAGTACAGATCGGCCGTGTATTATGCAATACGTGACACGATACTGGTCCAGGACATCGATGCCGGCAGGAGGCTGATGGGAATATTCCGCCTTGTGACGCTTGACGGCGATATATTCGATCCCGGCGGATCCATAACCGGCGGTTACAGGAATTACGCCTCGGACTACGCATCGGCCCTGAGAATGCAGCATGATCTCGAGGGCATGAAGATCCAGCTCTCCTCGCTGATGGATGATCGATCCAGGATAAAGAGGGAGATGGACCAGGCATTCAGCGAGATGAGCGAGGCTTCCAGGAGAACCGGAGAGATCATGAAGGAGCAGGAGATGCTGAAGAAGGAGGCGGAGAGGTCAAGGGAAGAACTCAAGCAGGTCATGGACGATATCTCAAGCACAGACAGGGCGATAGCAGACAAAAAAAGGATGATAGACGAAAATGAAAAGGTGATCGAACAGAAGACGCTGGATCTGCACAAGTATCAGGAGGCTCTGAACGATCTGTACGACAGGATCGACCCGGAGTTCTTCAAGAACATCGGAGACCTCTCAAACGAGATCAACGAGGTGCGTTCCGAGATCGATGCCGTTGCCAGCGAACTGAATCAGATCACCAGCAGGAGGGACATACTCTCCAGCGAAAGAAAGCATCTGGAGGATCAGATGATCGATACGAAGCTCCAGGAGAATTCAATCGCAGCTGAGATCGATGACCTCAATGGAAAGAAGAGGGAACTCGAGGAGAAGGCGAAGAAGTATCAGTACGCACTGAACGATCTTGAGGGCCGCTACGGCAATCTTTCGGCACAGGTCAGGGAGGCCGATAAGCAGATCAGGGAGATGGAGAACGGCATAAACGATGCCAAGGCATCCATCGATCTGAAGAACGATCTCATGAACGATCTGAAGGTCAAGGCGGGCATACTGGAAGGGAACCTGTCATCGATCGAGAGGGAACTGTCATCGTACAGCGGCTGCGAAGCCGTGATCGGAGATCTGCAGGCCATGAGGCAGGAGATCGAAAGGGCCATAATGGATCTCGGCGAGATAAACAATGCTGCACCGCAGCAGTATGAGGATGCGCTGAAGGATCTCGATGATTACGAGAAGAAACATGAGAAGCTCATGGAGGAGAAGAAGGCCCTGGAGGAGACCACAGCCATGCTCAACGAGAAGAAGCGCGAGGTGTTCGTGAAGACGTTCACCGACATAAGCGAGAAGATGAACTATGTGTACGGCATAATAAACGGGGGCACCGCAAAGCTGATCATGATCGGTTCCGACCCGCTGACATCATCGGTGGAGGTGAGCGTAACTCCAAAGGACAAGGCAACGGTGAAGATACAGGCACTGAGCGGAGGCGAGAAGAGCGTTGCCGCACTTTCATTCATAACAGCGGTGCAGATACTTATGCCCAGCTCGATATACTTCCTGGACGAGGTGGATATGTACCTGGATGCCTACAATGCCGAGAACATGATCAAGATGATAAGCCAGAACGCGGGTGAGGCACAGACGATAGTGATATCGCTGAAATCACTGGTTTTCAGCTATGCGTCCAACGCCATAGGCGTGACCAGCGTCAACGGCGAGTCGTTCGTGTTCAACGGCCACTTCGACGGTTCTCCGGAGGCTGCACCATGAACGTGGAGGAGATAATAGAGGACCTCATAGTGCAGGCCTCAGATGAAGACCAGGCGGAGTATTACCGGGATCTGGAGCGGTCTATAAAATCGAAGAAGGTCGTCGATCCGTCCAAGGCAGCAATCATAAAGATACTGGAGATGTGCGCCGACGGCCTAATCGACCCGTGGAACGTGGATCTGACCAAATTCTCGCAGATAATGATCAGGTTCACTGAGGGCGGCAGCATCGATTTCCAGTTTGCGGGCAGGGCGCTTGCCGAGGCCTGGTCTGTGTTGCGCAGGAAATCGGACTGGACAGCTAAGGATGAGGCCCCGGAAGAGAACGAAATTCCAGAAGAATACGGCGATGAGATGCCGGAAGAGGTTCAGCCTGTTGACGTTACGCCGGTCATAACGGTACCTTTCAGGAGGCCCGTTTCGCTCATAGAGGTCATAGACCAGGTTAGGCACAACATCGCCAGAAGACAGCCCGTCAGGCAGAGGGCGCTTCCGGTTTCGTTTTCCATAGAGCGGCTGAACAGCGAGAGCCCGGAGGAACAGCTTGAGAGGGTCATTGGCATCATTGAAGGATACCCGTCCGATACCATGCGCATGTCGGATGTATGGGGAAAGAGCCGCAGGGACCAGGCATCATTCTTCCTTTATTCGCTCTTCCTGTACCATGACGGGCGGATAGAGATGATGCAGGAGACCCCTGACAGCGACATCATAATACGCAAGATCCATTAGAAATAGTTTGGGCATTCTGGTCATGCACTGTAATTTACCGCTCACTGCCATAGCTTCCACGTTTCAGGTATACGATTGAGCCTGCCGATATGGACCATGCGGCCAGAAGAACCGCCTCTATGAATTCAGGCACGGCAAGGCCGACATTTTTTATTGTGACGAAGTGAAAGACGAAGCCTATGCCTATCACGATCACGGCTAAAGCAGCGGCAGATCCGGCGATGCCGTAGACCCTGATCCATGCGGGAAGCGATGCGCGAACGCTGGCTATTATTATCGATATGGGAAAGAGGACGAAGTAGATCAGCGCGAAGATCAGGTGCAGGTAGCCAAAGTGCTCGTTGAAAACGCCGACCAGTGCCAGCGCAAGGCCGGAGACGATCATCAGTGCCTGGACATATCCCGCGGTCCGTATCCTTTTCAGCGATATGACGAAGGCTATGTTGAGGACGCCTTCAATTATCAGGCCGGAATTGAATAAGTAGCCGTAGGGATGAACGCCCAGGTCGCTCAGGGCGTTTCTTGACCATGAGAACCATGGACTCACGGCTACATCGATGAGAATGAACAGTATGGTTATCACGGGGCCAATGACCCCTCCGAGGGCCAACGACCTCGGCGGCATATGATTATCTGAAACTCTTTCCATATTCAGGCATATTCATATAAATAAATATAAATATTCGCATCGTGCTGATGGATAATTGTGAATGCAGTTTTGCATGAAAGGAATTGCATTCAGAGGTATTTCCACACGTCCTGAGTGTAGTTGGATATGTATTTCACATAAAAGTGCCCGTCGGCCCGCTGAATCAGCTTGAAGATCTCCGTATAGTAATCGTACATCGCCGATGACGGCAGGAAGGTATCTATCTCGATCATATCCTTTATCAATTTGAAAAAGTACCTGAACCTGGGTATGTGCAGTTCGTTTGAGACCCTTCTTATCTCTGAGACGTTCTTGCTCTCTATCAATGCTTCGAATATGCCGTTGTCTTCAGACACAGGAATAAGCATCTGGCTGTAATGCCTGTTCAGTCTGGACTTCTGGAAGTATATGAGCGTCTCAAGGCGATCCTTCTGTATGGAATCGTTCTTGAGTTCACCTATGAACGGAGTAGCGGCAAGTTCCTTTGCGGCCTCCTTCTCCTCGTCTTCAAGCGGCAGCACATACGATACAATGGAGAGCCCATAATCTGTGTTCAGGCGTTCGAACATTTCCTGTATGCCCTTAGTCGGGCCAAGGTATTCAACCCTTGCATGATCACCGTGAACAACATACCTGGAGAGGAGATCCGACACATCCTCCATCTTTGAACTGTGAAACCTTATGTACACGCTTAACTCTCCCCTGAAGATGTCGATATTGCTCATAACGCATGATGGCGCTTTGAGCAGTTTTTCTATAATTTCATAGCCGTGGACATTGTTTATTCTCTCATCTATGACGAAAAAATCCTCCTTCTCCAACGGATTGAATGCAGCCAGGTTCATATTGATCCTTTTTCCAGCCCTGAATTTTGGAAAGAACGCACTCATCATAAGTTTTCCATCCATGTTATTGATCATCACAGGTATTCTGAAGTCAAGATCTGAAGATGATATGATAAACGGGGTATCCTCCTTCAACTTCAGTATGAGATCCATATCCAGAGCGTGGTCAACGTCTATGAGCTGCATGAGAATTTATTGATTTCTACTATATTAAATTCATTATCGTCGGCGCATGGAGTGTTATCTGGGCTTATAATTTTCCGATGCGTTTGGAGAATTTCAATTGCCTCATTCCGCTGGCTACGATATTCAAAGGTCAGTTGAAGACGCACCGTCCTTCAGATCCTCAAGGGAGATGGTGCTCATTATGCCTCTTACCTGCTTCAGGCCCAGGTATTTCCTTACATATGCAGCGGAATCCGAATACTTGTACGTCGTCATGAAGTCACTGTCGCTTCTCTCTCTGAGATCGTTCAGGGTTCTGTTGAAGATCTCCATGAGTTTCAGCGCTTCGTTCGCTGACAACGGGGGATCGATGAAGATCTGTATCGGGCTAGTCCTGTACGTCGGTCCTTTTACGAATATGCCGTCCGCACCAAAATCGCGGATGATCGAATATATGCCAGATCTGCCCTCCCGGGTCCCCTTATCCACTGTCCTGACGTAAAGGGGATTTGACTTTATTCTGGCATAGAGGTCATCATTCACGCTGAAGGTTTCTCTTTCATATTCGCCGTGCCGGTACTCCTTGGAGTTGACAAGCACGACCCTGTTATTTCCAGGATTTTTCCCTATTTCGTCGTATGTGAGGTAGAATTTCACCACCGGGTGATCAGGCCTGAAGTGTGCCCGTATATAATCCTGATATTCGTTGTCCGGCTTGAAATTGTTTTCACTGCGAAGGACGTATCTCTTTTTCTCTTCGTGTTTATTTATTCTGATCGCATCGAATTCGATACTTTCCACAGGCGATTGTGAACGCTGAAAACTCAGTATCATAACGTTTGTTCCGGTGGACGGAAAAATTCTCCTCTCGAAGATGTAGCAGCTCCCTATCCTGTAAATCTTCAGGAAGTCTTCCCTTATCTTCCTTGTTCCAGCATCGGAGAAGAAGAAGTTCGACGGTATTATGTATATCATGTTGCCGATGCCGTGGCGGAGATCGTTCATCATGGCGATCTGGTAGAGATCCTGATAGCCGTCGTTCTGGCCCTCAAAGTATTCCTGATGCCTCCTGGCATCTTTTCTCTTCCTGATGTATCCCAGATACAGGTAGGGGGGATTCGTTATGTGAAATACCGGGTATCTGCCGCTCAGTACGGGATAGTCCATGAGCGTATCCCTGGTTCGTATATTCCTTCTGGCCATCTCCTGCGGAATGCCGTACTTCATGGCGTTCTCTATCGATCTTTCCACTGCGCTTTCATCTATGTCGAAACACATTATGTGATCCCTGAAGAATTCTCCTCTTCGATCCCGGTCTATGTAATCAAGCATAGGCAGGATCAGGTTTCCCTCTCCGCAGAACATGTCAACCCAGAGGTAATCGTTTAAATGATCCCTGATCTGCGGCATTATATACCTGTGAAAGACCTCTACAGGCGTGAAGTGCATACCCAGCATTCTCTGTTCAATTTTGCCTTTCCCTGTCATCATCCATCGCCGTTCCAGGGCTCATTCTCATACGGTGAATATCGTCAGGCGCCGCAGGTGATCCCATGCCTTATGTTAATCCTGATCATCAATCTTCGCCTGCGTTCTCCTGAAGCATGAATGAACACGTTTTGCCCAGATCTTCGGGCCGTCTATCTTTCGATATTCTGATAACCCGATTTATTCCATGCATCTGGATTTTGCAACGGTATTCATTCTCATGTTATCTGTATTCCCGGAAATTGACTGATAAGCCACGCGCTAATTTCAAGTGTATCCGCAGATCAGTATAAGTTTCGTTAATTCCATTGCAGGATCCTTCATGCTGCATATCAACAGCCTTTAAGGGCTTCGCCTTTCCTGAAATATATTTCGCATGAATTTATACAGGAAGGTCATTGAAAGGGAATAAAGCGCTTCTTCATTCATAAAATGTAGGTTATTTTCAATAAATTCAGATGATTTTCACATCACACTTTCTTCCGCGGGCCGCGCCTCAACAACCCTTATATGGTTCATCTCCTCTATCTCCCTTGACGATTTTTCAAGCGATCCCCTCGTCTCAGGAATGAACACAAGCGTGATGACCGCAGCAATTATTGCCAGTGCCGAGAGATAGTAAAATGCCACTGATTCGCCGAGTGCTGCGAATACAGCCGGAAAGACAAATGACGCAATCGATGCGCCGATCCTTCCGGATGCCACGGTGTAGGACTGTATTTGCGATCTTATCTTTGTTGGGGCAAGCTCCACACCGTACATGCCAGACGCAGTCACCGATCCGGGCCCGAGCTGATTGAAGAACTCCATTCCGATGCCGTACGCGAGCATTCCCACCACCGGTAGTTGCAGCGACGATTCCGGCAGATTTAAGTGCATCAAACAGCAGGAGAGACGCGCCCATGCCTATGAATCCAAGGATCTGCAGCACCTTCCGCCCCTTCCTGTCTATCAATGAGAGCATTATTATGCCGCCGATCAGTGTGAACACCTCCATCAGGTATGTCCATGAAACTGGGCCGAGCCCAAGCTTTGATGCTATGAGCATTGGCCCGAACAGTATTCCTGCGTAAGCTATCTGATCGTACAGGAACCACAGGAGCATGGCGGCGATGAATTCGCGCCTGTATCTTTTGAAATAGTATCCGAAACCGTGGTCGTCCCTTATGTTGCCCTCTATCATGATCTCTCTGTTCGCCACGTACTTGACTTCCTCCTCGAAGCTTGCCTTATCCCCTGCAATTCTCGCCAGAAACCTCGGCGTTTCGGGCATTTTTCTTCTCAAGTACACCACGGCAAGGGCCGGAACCGCACCGAATGCCAGCACAATTCTCCAGACAACTGCGTCAGGGAGTCCGAGTATCGGCCCGAAGATCATGTATGCGAAGGCTGCCAGCAAAGCGCCAAACCCCCACATCATTCCAAAGCCGAATGCTATGGTCTTTCCCCTGTCTTTGGAGTTTGCGTGTTCACCCATTATCATCGGCGACATGACGTAATCGGCACCGACGCCGATCCCCAGTATCAGCCTGATGATTATCAGTGCGTAAACGTTCACGGCAAATATCTGCAGAAATGCAAATATCCCGAGGATGAGGACGTCAACACCGTAGAATTTCTTTCTGCCCCTCTTCGCAAGTTCACCGAAGATGAGTGCACCGATTGCCGCGCCGATGAGTGCAGATCCTGCGATCAGACTTGTGTAAAGCGTATACCCTGGCGTGATCTTTGTGATTCCGTAGGACGAAAGCACTATGGCCAGAACGATGCCAATGGACGAAAGATCGTAGCCGTCCGTGAAAACTCCCATTCCCGTTGTCAGGATGGATCGAAGGTGGAACCATCCAAATTTCTTCCTATCTAGGTCTTCAAATATATTCGGCATTGTCTTCAGAGGTAAAAAACTCCGCGTCTAATATGTATTTTATCACCATAATATATATACTATATATATCGACCACAATCTTATTTATCCATATTTTCTGAGAAAAACAGAGGAGAGAATGGAACGCTTAACCGATAAATAAAAAAGATTGTTCACAAGACGTCTGTGAAAGCCTGCGTAGAATCGGTGCCTCCTGGAGATGGAAATCCTGTCCGGGGTTAAGACGCAGATCCCTCGAACTCCGGGCAATTATGCTTCAGGTCATAATTCTAAGATCATATCCGCAATTCTAGAATGGATGATGGGGATGGCCGGGTTTGAACCGACGACCACCTGGTTATGAGCCAGGCGCTCTGCCTAGCTGAGCTACATCCCCACGCCGCTGATCGGTCTCGAACCGATGACCGCTCGGTTAACAGCCGAGTGCTCTACCAACTGAGCTACAGCGGCACTAAGACCGATAGAACTACTTTCCTTTTAACTTTTTCGTCAAATGCCACATCGGGAGACCATCGGCCCAGTGCTTTGCCTCTGTTCCCACCATGATGGATACGCCATATTTTATTCTTATCCTGTGAAGATCCAGAAAAGATAATATCCGGATTCATGCTTTTGTGTGCAATGAGCGTTCTTCTCATAGGCGGCAACGGATTCGCAAAGGTTCATGCTGAAACCTACAGACGGCTCGGTATAGAATTTTCAGTGTATGACAGGAACCCACAGGTTCTGGAGATGTACAGGAGAGATTACGGTGTTAGGGAAACCTACTCCGACATGGCTGCGGCGCTGGACGCCGATAACGATGCCGTGGATATAGTTCTGCCCCACAACCTCCATTACGAGGTTGCGATGAAGGCGATCGAAAAGGGAAAGCATGTTCTGGTGGAGAAACCAGTGACGGGGAGGATCGATGAAGCGGTGAAGATCATAAACCAGGCTAAGAAGAAGCGTCTAAAGTTCATGGTGGCGGAGCAGTTCTATTTCGATCCGTCATTCAGAAAGGCCTTGGAGATCGTGCAGAGCGGAAAGATTGGAGACGTTCGCACGGTTATAGTCAGGGACCAGCAGAGGTACGATGCGCCGGGATGGAGGAGCAGAAAAAACGAGATGATGGGCGGGTCGCTGATAGACGGCGGTGTGCACTTTCTGGAAATATTCCTGGACTTCGGAGGCCAGTGGAAGTCTATCAGTGCACACAACTATAAGGGCGGCACATCCATAGAGGGTGAGGACAACACGGCCGCCCTCTTCACCTTTGAAAATGATGTGCATGGGATATTCTACTATTCATGGAGCTACGTTGAACCTCCAAAGCTGCCCGCTTTTGAGGTTATCGGTACTGAAGGATCGGTCTACGAGATGAAGGAATCGAGCCTGATGAAGCCGGATAATGTGAGAACGGTTCTGAATCAGCCGGTTCTCAATGGAAACATCGTCAGTGTTGAATGGAAAGACGTATACGAATCAGAGATAGGAGGCTTCTTAAAGAGCATAGAAAAGGATACGGAAGTGCCATATCCTCCCGCGAATGCAATAAGGAACCTTGAGACCGTCCTCATGATGTACGGTCGCTGATCCTTCACGGAAGGCGTCAGAACATGTTCGGTATGGATCTGTCCACATCGACGACAATCGCTTTCTGATCCGATCCGGATCTCAGCCACTCCAGGTTTCTGAGATCTGTGTCAGCGGTATTTACATCGATGCCGTATGACGATAATATGCTCTCAACGTCCGGGTCCGGCCTCAGAAAATCGGCATCCTTGATTTCCGGATAATACGATTTTGCATAGCTGCGCAGTATGCTGTAACCACCATTTCTGAGCACGATCATTTTCAGCGGTATGCCGTAGTGCCTTGCAGTCCATAGCGCCTGCACCGAATACATCAGCGATCCATCCCCGATCACCGATACCACCTTGGGGCTGTCCATCGCCATGCCAATGGATGCGGGCAGCGCCCACCCTATCTGGCCACTCCTGGCCGTGAAATAGCCGTGGGGCCTGTAACCGAAGTAATGGCGCAGCGGCTCTGACATGGATATGGCCTCATCGACCAGCGTGTAATCGCTGAAATACTTCGATATCCTGTATGACACGTAATTGTAGCCCATCCTCTTCCTCTCTCGCATGGCGTCCGTGAACTTTCTGTAATCCTTCTGAGCGCTGTAACTATTCTTCTTCTTCACCAGGGGCGTTATCTTCCTGAGGAAGGTCTTTGGATTGGCTATGTACGTCTCACCCATTCTCCGCGTGTTGTTCAGGCCCACGAATATCTTGCGCTTTTCGGGAAGAACTGTATCGGTTGTGTACGGATAAAGCGTTATATCAGATCCTATGAAGACCAGGAGATCGTGCTGCATGAGCTGAAGATTGATCAGTATTGCGGCTGGAAACAGCTCACCGGCGTACTGTGGGTCATCCGAAATGTAGCTCGACCTGTTTCCAAGCGGCTCTGAGTATACGGGACATCCGACCTTCCTTGCGAATTCCACGGCTTCACTGAACGCGTTGAATTCGTCTATTTCAGACCCGAAGATGATGGCGGGATTCTCGGATTCGTTTATGGCCTGGGCTATCCTGTTAACATCGTCATCGTCTGCGATTCCGTATTCAGAAACTGCGACCCCCTCCCCTGAGTACAGGCCATCCTGTTCCATCACATCCATGGGAAATGAGAGGAACACGGGGCCCCTAGGCGGTTCCGCCGCAATCTGGTATGCCTTCCTCATCTCGTATGCTATGTCCGAAGCCCTTCTCACTTCGGATCTGTACTTCGCGAAGTTTCCGGCGAGGTCATACAGGTTACCGGAAAGCAGTGGGCTGTATGCAAGATGCCTCTGATCCTGCTGGCCCGCGGTGACTATTACCGGTGTCCTGTTTTTCAAAGCGGTTATGAGGTAGGCCATGGCGTTGCCCACACCCAGATCCGTGTGAAGATTCACGATTGACGGCCTTCCGGATGAAATCGCGTATCCTTCAGCGATGGCAGCCGCTACGCCATCGTGGAGGGCCAGAACATAATCGGTAACGTCTCTGATCATCGGGATCTCTGTCGTCCCGGGATTTCCAAACATGGGGAGCAATCTCAGGTCGTGAAGGACCCTGCCGAATATCTCATGCCCCTTCGTTCAGATCACCCTGAAGTTCGGATCGTATCCCTGCATGTAGCGCATGACGTTGGCTATCGTCTCACGGAAGAAGCGCATCTGGCTCTCCGCCGTTACTCCGGCTATGTGTGGCGAGAACAGCGTGTTCTCCAATCTGAACAGCGGAGAATTTGGATCCGGGGGCTCATGCTCAAATACATCCAGGCCAGCTCGTATGCCCTTTTTCTGGATCGCTTCTATGAGATCCTTCTCGACAACGACCTCTCCCCTCGACGTGTTTATGAATATGGCACCGTCCTTCATCAGGCCAAATCTACTGCTGTTGAACATGTGCCTTGTGGTCTCATTCAGAGGCACGTGGACCGATATGACGTCCGAATCGGAGAGAAGGCGATCAAGGCTGACAAAGGTGGCCCCGTATTCCTCTTCCTCTGCCTCGCTCATCCTCTTCGTATCGTTGTAGATTATCGCCACCTTGAACGGCAGAAGCCTGGCAGCGAGGGCGCGCCCTATGGAACCCATGCCGACTATGCCGAACGTCTTGCCCATCAGATCCGACGATCTTGTTATTCTCGGCCAGCGGCCGGACCTTATCTCAGCGTCCAGGAAGCGCTGATCCTTGATCAGAGACAGAACCATGGAGAGAGCATGCTCGGCCACGCTGTCCGCACTTGCAGTGGGTATGTTGGAGACCATGATACCGTTTTTCTTCATGGCGTTCATATCAACGTTGTCATATCCTATGCTGGCAACCTGCACGAATCTCAGCCTGGGCATCTTCTTCAGCAGATCTCCGTTAACAGGCGTGAACGTGGTGACGATGAGAATCTCAGCATCGCTCCTGTCGAAATCTGTATCCGTCCGGACCTCGACGTCCTGGGTTATGGTTGACACAGCGGATCTTATCTGATCCAGGGGGAGAAAATTCGGGACTACGACCAGTACTTTCATATTTAAATCAGTTGAATATAATATATATACTTTGCCAGAGTACGTGCTTGAGATCCCCATTCAACATTCTGATTGCGTTTACGCTTTCGCCATGATCCGTGTTCCTGCTGAAAGGATCAAAAGTAATATATGAACGCAGAAGATCGGTTTTTTATGTCAGGATTCGTGCCGACGCACATATTCTTTACCAGAGGCGTGGGAAGGGGAGAGACGCAGCTGGTGTCATTCGAGGCTGCGCTCAGGGATGCAGGTATAGCACCTTACAACCTGTCAAGCATAAGCTCAATATTTCCGCCTCATGCGGAGATGATAACGAGAGAGGAAGGGCTGAAGAAGCTCAGCCCTGGCCAGATACTGTTCACTGTTCTGGCGCGGAACACGTCCAACGAGCTGAACAGGATGGTATCGGCGGCCATAGGCTACGCGATTCCCAGGGACAGGAGCAAGTGGGGCTACCTCAGCGAGCACCACAGCTTCGGCGAGACCGAGAAGGTTGCGGGGTCCTTCGCTGAGAAGCTGGCTGCGGAGATGCTTGCCTCCACGATAGGATCCTCTGCCCAGCTGGCGTATGATAAGCAGAAGGAGGAATATGTCCTTGAGGATAAGATACTCACGACCGGTTCAATATCATCGACAGCCGTTGTGCTTGAATCCGGTGAATGGACGACCGTGGTCGCCGCTGCTGTACTCATAGTGGAGTGATCGCCTTGGATATAGAGGCTAAATGGCAGAATGCATGGGATCGCGATGGCATATTCGTCCCGAAGATGGATGGCAGGAAGAAGTTCATGATAACCGTGCCATGGCCGTACACCAATGGATCCCTCCACGTAGGGCATGGCAGGACGTACACGCTTGGCGACATCATCGCCAGATACAAGCGATCCAGAAACTACAACGTTCTGTTTCCCATGGGATTCCACCAGAGCGGAACGCCGATACTCGCTTTTTCTGAGAGGATAAGGGCCGGCGACAGGTCCACGATCGATCTCTACACGTCGTATCTCAAGGAGTACGGTGAAAAGGACATCGATGCACTGATAGAGAGCTTCAAGGATCCGAAGAACATCGCGGATTATTTCTCGAATGCCATAATCAACGACTTCAAGCACCTGGGATACTCCATTGACTGGACCAGGCGCTTCACATCCGCAGACGAGTTCTACCAGAAATTCGTCCAGTGGCAGTTCAGGCGCCTGAACGAGAAGGGGCTCGTGAAGCAGGGAAGGTATCCCATACTCTACAGCCTTGAGGATGACAATGCGGTAGGTGAGGACGACATCAAGGACGGGGATACGGACAAGGTCACCATAGAGGAGTATACCGCCATATTCTTCCGTGGAAAGTCCTTCGATCTCATAGCGGCATCGCTCAGGCCGGAGACCATATATGGCATAACGAACATATGGGTAAATCCGGATGTGAAGTACGTGAAGGTGAAGATATCTGGGCGCATGGCCGTTGTGTCCGAGGAATGCTCGACAAAGCTGAAATTCCAGGGCAACGAAATAGAGGTCGCGGGGGAAGCGTCCGTACAGGAGATACAGAAGCAGACCTACACCACGCCTGCAGGAAAGGAGGTCAAGGTATACCAGGCCGATTTCGTGGATCCGGACAACGGAACCGGGATAGTGTATTCCGTACCGTCGCACTCTGTTTACGATTACGTGTATTACCGGAAGAAGCGCGGAAAGGATTTCCCGGTCATAATAGAAGCGCCGATGAAGATGAAGGATATCGAAAGCAAGTACGACCTGGAAACCGAGGAGGGCAGGGAGGAGGCCACGAAGGATCTCTACAGGAACGAGTTCTACTACGGAAAGCTGGTGGATTCCGGCCCGTACACCGGCATGACCGTGAGGGAAGCGCGGGAGGCGGTCAAAAGGGATCTCATCTCCAGCGGAAACGCCTTCACATTCTATGAAACGTCGAGGCATGCCGTAACCAGATCGGGATCGAAGGTCATCGTGGCGGTGCTCCCTGACCAGTGGTTCCTGGATTATTCCCAGCCCTGGCTCAAGGATCTTGGGCACACGATGATAAACACCATGACGATGCACCCTGAGGTATACAGGAACGTCATGAACGATGCCATTGACTGGCTCAAGGAAAGGCCCTGCGCCAGGAGGCGTGGCCTGGGCACGCGGCTGCCATTCGACGACAGGTGGGTCATAGAATCGCTGTCCGATTCCACCATATACCCGGCCGTATACACGAACTCGATTCCTCTGAGATCCCTCTACGAGACTGGGAAGCTTGACGATGATGCCATTACCAGGATATTCATGAACGGCGAACCGAAGAATGAGGATGAATCGGAGGCGAAGAGGCAGTTCGAGTACTGGTATCCGGTTGACATAAGGTTAACGGCCATCCCGCACATATCCAATCACCTCTCATTTTACGTTCTGAACCACGCTGCAATATTCCCCAAGGAGAAATGGCCAGCAGGCCTCATCATATCCGGGCTTGTGGTCTCAAACGGTGCAAAGATATCTAAGAGCAAGGGGAACGTGGTATCCCTGCTCGAGATAGCCAAGAAATATTCTGCGGATATCTACAGGCTGTACGTGGCGGTGCAGGCAGACATATCCTCCACCATGGACTGGAATGAGACCGACCTGGCAAGCATAACCCGGCGCTTCAACGAGTTCAAAGATTTAATGGCTGGATTCAAGCAGGACACGTCGGATCTCACCTTCGAAGAGGCATGGTTTGTCGCAAGGTTCAGCGTCAGGCTGAGGCAGTTCATGGAGAGCATGGACAGGTACCAGATCAGGGATGCCTACATCAACATCTTCTACGGCGTGCTGAACGACCTCAGGTACCTCTCCTCAAGGGGTGGAGACGTCAACAGGGCCCTGACCCCTGTGATCGCTGACTGGTTGAGGGCATTGATGCCCGTTATACCTCACCATGCAGAGGAGTACTGGCACAGCTACGTATCGGACACATACGTGTCGGTTGATCCGTTCGACGAGAACTTCCAGGACAGGTACGAACGCACTGTGCGCAGATTCGGCATGACCTGCGACCAGATGTACAGCGCCATGGACTACGTGGAGAAGGTGCTTCAGGACGTTAAGAACATCATGCAGGTCACGGGCATTGAACCGAAGTCGGTGGAGATAACTGTGGCGAATGCCGACGTGGTGAGGGCTGCACAGGAGTTCCTCAATAACAGTGTTTCCGGCCAGTCGAAGAAATACATGCAGTACCTGGCGAAGCGCAGGAAGGACATAATGATATACGGCTTTGACGAGTACGATGTTCTGCAGAGGAACCAGGTCTACCTGTCGAAACAGATCGGGTGCCCCGTGCGCATAGAGAGGGGCGATGTCATAAACGGAAAAATAGCACTTCCCGGCAAACCGGTCATATATATATCATGAATAAGAATACCAAGATAAGTAATTTCATATATTATTAATGCATGTCTACATGTTATTAAGTATTTAATAATAAGGTGACCTATATGCCGGAGAATATGGATCCTTTTGAGATGGCCCTCCAGCAGCTTGAAAAAGCCGCCGCGGTTCTGAAGCTGGATGAGCAGGCCCTTGAGATACTGAAGCAGCCGGAGAAGATCCTGCAGGTGAGCATTCCCGTTCGGATGGACAACGGCAGGATAAAGGTTTTCACCGGATTCAGGGTGAGGTACAACACCGCCAGGGGGCCAGGGAAGGGCGGTATCAGGTATCACACAGAGGAAACGCTGTCCACGGTGAAGGCCCTTGCCGCCTGGATGACATGGAAATGCGCGATCGTTGACATTCCATTCGGCGGTGCCAAGGGAGGGGTGATATGCGATCCAAAGTCCATGAGCCAGGGTGAGCTTGAGAGGCTAAGCAGGGGATACATACGGGCCATCGCTGATTTCATCGGCCCGGAGGTGGATGTGCCGGCCCCGGATGTATATACGAACCCGCAGATAATGGCCTGGATGATGGACGAATATGAGAACGTTGTGAGGCACAGCGCACCGAATGTCATAACCGGAAAGCCACTTGAAGTGGGCGGATCCGAGGGCCGCGGAGACGCAACAGCAAAAGGTGGAATGTACGTTCTTAGGGAAGGTGCGAAGAGGATCGGTCTTGATCTTTCTAAGGCTCGCGTGGCCGTGCAGGGATTCGGAAATGCAGGGCAGTTTGCAGTGAAATTCGTTCATGAGATGTTCGGATCAAAGGTCGTCGCGGTATCGGACACGAAGGGAGGCATATATGTGAAGGATGGAATTGACTATGCAGCGCTTCTCGAACACAAGAAAAAGACGGGATCGGTCGTGGGATTCCCGGGATCGGAACCGATAACCAGCGAGGAGCTTCTCGAATCGGACGTAGACGTTCTGATACCGGCGGCAATAGAGGAGCAGATCACCGGAAAGAACGCGGACAGGATCAGGGCGAAGATAGTGCTGGAACTTGCAAACGGCCCTACAACGCCGGAGGCGGATGAGATACTGTACAAGCGCGGCATACTGGATCTTCCAGATTTCCTCTCAAACTCCGGTGGAGTAACGGTCTCTTACTTCGAGTGGGTCCAGAACAACTACGGCGAGTACTGGACGGCCGATGATGTGTACAAAAAGCTCGACCAGAAGATGACCAAGGCAGCGCATGACGTGTTCGATGCTATGGATAAATACAAGGTCAATCCAAGGACAGCGGCCTACGTTGTCTCAGTCAAGAAAGTGGCGGACGCCATGAAGGCCAGAGGCATGTATTAAAAAAATTGGTTTATTTTTTACTCGTATCGTCCAGGGCGAGGACTGGTTTCCAGCCCTCGTGCCTGTATTTTGCCACCGTTATCTCCTCAAGGCTCAATCCCTTCGTCTCAGGTGTGAAGAATATTGTGAAGATCAGCGCGAGGATCATCACAACGAAGAGGACGAAGAAGAAACCCTCCTTTCCGAGCACTGTCGGCTTCGACAGATATGGGAACAGGAAGGCGGAGAGGAACGAGACTATCCTTGTTATGCCGGTGGCGCTTCCCATGGAAGAGCTCCTCAACTTCGTGGGCAGCAGTTCTATGGCGTACAGCCCCATTGTATTTCCTGGCCCAAGGTTGCCAAGTGCGTAATCGATGATGAATGCAAGTATTCCTATGGCCAGGAAGACCTGTCCCTTTCCGCTTGCTGCGAAGAAGAAGAGAAGCATAGCCAGGGCCATCGATCCGAAGCCGAGTATCTGAAGCGGCCTTCTTCCCACGCGGTCGTTGAGCATTACTGCACCGAAGGCGCCCATGAAGCCTATGGGCATGTAGAACATGAAGGAGTAGAGCAGGGTGTACGATCCGCTGACGCCGAGTTCCTTGAGGATAAGCGGGGAATAGAGGCCGATACCGTATCCTGCTATATCGTACAGGATCCACTGTATCCAGACTATGAGCGTTCTCTTGCCGTACTCTCCTTTAAAGAGGGAGGAGAGCGATCCTGATCTTATCCTCGATTCCCTGTTTCTCTCCGCCATTATGCTGTCCATTTCCTCCTTTTTGATGCCGATGCTGTCAGCGACATCCCTGATCTCCTGCTCCGATACATTCTTGTCGGCGGCCTTCCACCTTATGGATTCCGGCATCCTCATCCTCATGACGACCACGACTATGGCCGGTATGGCTCCAAGACCGAGCGTCCAGCGCCAGCCCGTCAGCGGATCGATGAGATAGAAGCCGTAGCCTATGATGAATGCAGCTGCAGCACCCAGGCTCCAGAAGGTCCAGACCCATCCGTAGCCGCCTCCCCTCTTCGCATTGGGATACATCTCGGTGGTGTACACAGGGCTCAGCGAATAGTCCGCGCCGACTCCAAGGCCGACGAAGAACCTGAAGGCTATCATCTCATATATGTTCGTCGCGAGTGCGGTGAGCACCGCAAAAACCGCGAAGAAAATGAGATCGAATATGTACAGGTATCTTCTGCCGATCCTGTCGGCGTAGTGGCCAAAGAGCACTGCTCCAACGAAGGCGCCGAGCAGGGCCGATCCTGTGACGAACGACTCCGTGAAGGCCGTGTACCTGAATATGTGGTACGTGACCAGGACCAGCGTGAACACAGAGATCACGCTCAGATCGTAGCCATCCAGGAAATACCCCATCGCGGACAGCGATGTTATGATCGACCTACCGGGCACCTTAACCGGTTTAGCGTATGCGTTTGATTCCATCGTAAGATCAGACCATGGATCATATTAATTTTATTCGCATGAGGCAATTGTGAGATATTTAGTAATATTTATTAATATATATAGCTATAGATAATTAAAACCTGTTAGAGACCGATGATAACCCAGCGCTTAAAATAAATATCACTGAGTTATATCCTCGTCGGTTGTTGAGAGCTGCCTTATCCTAGAGATTCCGTCTATTTCATGTATGACCTCTACTACGGGATCAGGCACATCATTCTCCCATGGTTCGCCTGCGATCATCTTCTCCCTTATCTTTGTCCCGGTCCATTCCTTCCTGTTCACCATCGGCAGCGATCGCACTTCATATTTCCTCTCCATGAAGAGCCTTCGCACAAGCGGGTTGTTGGTGTAGACTATATCGAACTTAGGCGTGAGCGCCTCAACGTGCGACACCCACAGCGAGTTCGCGTTCACATCCTCTATGGGTACGAGGTAATAGTTGTATATGCGCTCCTTTTCGAGCGTCCTCGATATCATGAGGTGGCGTTCCCCTGCCGTAAATGGATTGACCACGGTGTGGGAATACTGTGCCGATCCTATGCCTATTATTATGGAATCGTTCTCGCTCAGTATCCTCTTAACTATCTCAAGATGCCCCTTGTGGAAGGGCTGGAATCTTCCGATGAGAAATGCCCTCTTCTCCTTTCTGCTCTCCATCATTGAGAAAGGATAAATGTCAATATATTTTTATCTCATCGATATTTTCATTGAGAACCACCGGACTTATTGGAATACGTGTGTCCGGATCAATACGGTATGGCTCAACGTTGAAAAAATTCGGACTTCATCTTCGCTGCGATCGGATCTGTTTGCAGGCTCTGGATCAGTGATAATATTTCTGTGGGGTTGATTGATCCGAATCCATCAAGCAATTCTCCTTGCTAATGCCGAAGTCGGCGGATATGCCTCAGGGTTTGAGAGCCTTCATGGATGGCCTATGAACAGGCATTATGCATTACCGTGATCCTTCGATTTCATATTCTACCGTATACTTAAGCTATGAAAAAGGCGTAAAACGCGGAGGTATACATAATCGCGCATTATGAGGAACACCGGATTGGCGATAGGCGACACATGTAGCATGAATCTGCACCAATATATATGGCGATGTAAGTCGAATCCCGGATATCTCATTCTGTTTTTCGTTTTTCGACTATCATTTTCTTTCTCTTCAAGCGATCAAAAACATATTTTAATACGAAGGTAATAACCATAGTTGAGTAAATATGGATTTCAATATACTCATAGGCGGTCCGCAAGGAGGCGGTATTGATACAGCCGCTAACCTTGTAGGGAAAGCAGTTGCAACTTCTGGGTATGGTGTTCTCAGTGTCAGGGAATACCACTCAAATATAAAGGGGCGCCACAGTTATACCCACATGAGGGTTATGGACAAGCAGCCAAGGTCGCTGAAGTACCCTGTGAATATTTTCGTCGCTCTGGATCCTGACACGATCTTTGAGCACCTTGATGATGTTTCAGAGGTCTCGACGGTTCTCTATGATAAGACAACGGAGGATTACGATCTCCAGGCCGCAAGGATGATAATGAGGGATACTTCGGTCAAGATCAGGAGGATACTCACGGAAAATGGCTTCGAAACCACGATCAGGGGTGCACTGGGCTACATGAAGAAGCGCGGTGCCCGGCTATTGCCTATACCATTCTCCGACATAGCGACACAGGCTGTGCCCGACGGTACACCCAGCAGGTACTACAACACCATAGGGGCGGCCATAACGCTTGCGATCATAGGCATAGACAGAAAATTTGCCGATGACGCAATATCATACATATTCAAGGGAAAGCAGCAGGTCGTCGAAGAGAATGTGAAGGTCGTAGACGCATCATACAAGTTCGCTGAGGACAGCAAGGTTGCCGGTAAGACGCTTCCGGCACTGCCGACGCCGAGAAAGCTTCTGCTGACCGGAAACGATGCCTCTGCACTTGGAAAGCTTCTTGGCGGACTCAGGTTCCAGACGTACTATCCTATAACGCCTGCAAGCGATGAGAGCACGACGATAGAGGAACATCAGAATATAAAGTGGCTCGATAAGGAGGCCGCCAACCTCAAGAAGGGCGGCGTTGTCATAGTGCAGACGGAGGATGAACTGTCAGCCGTCAACATGGCCATAGGCGGCGCGCTCACCGGCGTAAGATCTGCCACGGCAACAAGCGGTCCGGGATTCTCGCTCATGGCAGAGGGATTATCATTCGCGGGAATGGATGAGGTACCTCTCGTCGTGACGTTCTATGAAAGGGGCGGGCCCAGCACTGGGCTTCCTACCAGAAACGGTCAGTCCGATCTGCTCTTCGCCCTTAATGCAGGCCATGGTGAGTATCCGAGAATAGTGTTCTCGTCCGGAACGGTTGACGAGTGCATATACGATGCGGCCAAAGCGCTGAACTATGCCGCAAAGTACCAGATGCCTGTCATTCATCTGATAGACAAGAACCTTGCAAATACTCTCGATCTCATATCCAAGGTGGATCTCGACAGGATAAAGATAGAGACTGTGAAGCTCGCAAAGGAGGGCGACGATGTAAAGCGTTACGATCTCAACACCGACAACGGCGTATCGCCATATACCACAATGGGAAGAAACATATTCTGGATGACCGGAGACGAACACGATGAACTTGGCCACGTAACCGAGGATTCGGACATAAGGGACAGGATGATGGAGAAGAGGTTCAAGAAGCTGGAAACGGCGGACAGGGAGATTCCGATCGATGAGAAGGCCGTTCTGATCGGGGAAAAGGAAGCTGACATAACCTTCGTGACATGGGGAAGCCAGAAGGGGCCGATCCTGGATGTCATAGAGGACCTCAAGGAAGAGGGCATATCTGCAAACCTGCTTTACCTCAAGATGTTTTCACCGTTCCCCACGGAATTCGTGAAGAACGTTCTCAGCAGTGCAAACCTCGTGATAGACGTGGAGAGCAACTACACGGCACAGGCCGCCCAGATGATAAAGCTCTACACGGGCATAGATATAAAGAACAAGATACTGAAGTACAACGGTCGCCACATGACCGAGGATGAGATACTGAAGTCGGCTAAGGAGATATTGAACAAGGAAAGTTTGATGGTGGTGCTTGAAGATGGTTCATAATTTCAGGAACGATATAACGGTTGACTGGTGCCCTGGCTGCGGTGATTTTGGTATTCTGACCGCACTCACATCGGCACTGCAGGAACTGAATCTCGGGCCGCACGATGTTGCGGTCATATCCGGTATTGGGTGCTCTGGAAAGACGCCTCACTACGTGAACGCTGCCGGTGCACACACGCTGCACGGGAGAGCGATACCTGTGGCGGTTGGCGTCAAGCTCACGAACCCGAAGCTGAAGGTCATCGTGACCGGTGGAGATGGCGATCTCATGAGCATCGGTGCCGGTCACCTTGTGGCTGAGGGCAGGAGGAACAGCGGCATAACGGTGCTTATGTACGATAACGCCGTTTACGGTCTCACAAAGGGACAGGCAGCCCCGACGCTGAAGCTTGGAGTGCAGACGAAGAGCCTGGCAAGGCCGAACATTTACGACGCGATAAATCCGATAATGCTTGCCATATCCACCGGATACTCCTTCGTTGCCAGAGGGTTCAGCTTCGAAATCGCACACCTTAAGAACATAATAAAGCAGGCTGTAATGTTCCCGGGATCTTCATTCATAGACATACTGCAGCCCTGCCCGACGTACAACAACATAAACACAATGGACTGGTACAAGAAGAGGGTCTACAAGCTCGACGATGACAAGTCATGGGATCCTGTCGTCACGGAGAACGACCCCAAGGCAGAGGAGAAGTACAACAGGGCCATTGAGAAGTCCTTTGAATGGGGAGACCGCATACCAATCGGCGTATTCTATGTCAACAAGAAAATACCGCCGTTCACTGAGCGTCTCAAGCAGTACGTTGATAACTACGAAAACGTGCCGCCAGCTGCACAGGACGTGAAGTCACCCGACGGCAGGCCGATAGTCGATCCATTCGAAACATTCAAGGATAAGATCATAGTTTAAGGGCCTGCGTATTTAATTTTATATTTATTCTTTTTTAAGCCATACGTCATATAGAGAATTTCAAGAATCTGCCGTGGTCTCGTTCTTATCATTATCGGTATGAGAATATAGTCTATGGCAGCCTCTAAATTTCTGGAAATTCTCAGGCTGATCCGATAAAACGTCGGACACCGTTTAGATGTATCGTTTCCGTCCACCATTAAATCATAGATATGAATAAATAGTTTAATATGTGAATTGGTCATACACTGGTCATGAAAGTGGTCATATAGGTTTCTGAAAAGGAAAAAATACCTATGGGAAACCTCGTTGGAACACACATAGCTGTGCTGAAGGATGTTGAGACCGTTGAAGTTGTGTATCTGGAAAGCGCTATCATCGCTACCACGCATGAAGAAATGATAAAACCGCTTCTGGAAGAGAAAAAAAGTAATAGTCATGGCCTGCAGGACATCCATGGAAATGAACAACATCAAGGAATCCGATCTTGTCAAGGGTGTCTCTCCCACCCCGATGGGCGGTTTCATAGAGATTGTTAGGAGGCAGCAGGAGGGGTGGTATTACATCCACGTGTGAAACCTCCTATTTTTATGTATTTTAGACAGTTATGGAGACATCCGGATATGCTAAAGGCCTGGCATACCGTTGACATCGAATACGATCTTAACCCTGAACGTCCAGCATCCTTTTTCTGAAATATTTGGATAGGCCCTGGTCAGGTTGGACTGCAGCTGAGGATTCAAGAAGCAGTCGTATTTTATGGGATGAAATTCTCTACCTGAGATCATGGATTAAGCCTGCTTCATCTCCTGCAGTATGCGCGAAATCACACCGGGATCCTCGAGGCCTGTCAGATCACCGCTCACTTTATTGCTGATTACGATCTCTCGCAACAGTCTTCGCATTATCTTTCCGCTACGCGTCTTTGGCATCTCTGGGATCACGTATACACTTTCAGGCTTGGCATAATTACCTATCCTTCTAGCAATTTCGTCCTGTATCCTTTTTCCTAGATCTGCTGGCAAATCAATTCCGTTGCCGAGGGTGACAAATACCGCAGTTGACATGCCTTTTATAGCATGATCGACACCAACAACGGCAGCCTCAGAAACCTCCGGTATAGACATTATTGCATCTTCCATCTCCATTGTGGAGATCCTGTGCCCGGAAACATTTATCACATCGTCAGTTCTTCCGAGTACCCATATATGGCCATACCTGTCACGGACGGCAGAATCATAGGTACAATAATTCCCCGGGAAAACAGAAAGATATTCCTTGAAATATCTCTGTGGGTCTTTCCATATTCCTCTTGCAAGTGAAGGGAATGGCTTTCTCAATACGAGCGTCCCTATCCTTCCATTTTCAACTGGTTGACCACCTTCGTCAAGTATATCAAATGAGTGACCTGGGAGTGGAAGCCCGCATGAACCGGGCCTTGCACCGGTAACGCCCACAAGAGAGGAAGTCCATGCGCTCCCTGTTTCCGTCTGGCCGTAGGTGTTGTTTATCTCTATCCTCCCGTGCCCGAGGTCGTTGTACACCCATTTCCATGTCTTCACGTCTAGCGGTTCCCCAACCAGCGATATCAGCCTCAGGCTGCTCAGGTCATATCCAGAAGCCACGTCCGATCCATTCCTGGCAAGCATTCTCAAAAAGGTTGGCGCCGTGAACAATTTCGTAACCTTGAAATCCTGTATAATGCTGTAGAAATGCCTTATGTCAGGGTAATCCAGCGCCCCCTCGTATGCAATGACCGTTGCACCGTGTGCCAGGCCGCCCACGAGTTCGAAGATCGGGAACGTCAGCCATCCCACGTCGGCGGTACACCAGAAGATATCTTCAGGCCCAAGATCAAGCGCATATTTTACATTGTGATAGGATCCAACAAGAAAACCTATGCCGGAATGGACCACGCCCTTGGGCTTGGCCGTTGTCCCAGAAGTGTATATGACAAAACCAGGTGCATTAGCCTCGATAGGCACCGGTTCGGCATATCCCGTTATTCCTGACATAAAGTCATCGTAGTATACTTCCCTTTCACCCAGATTCAGATCGTGCTTGCCGTCTCTCTTGATTATGATGACTTTCTTCACGGACGGCACTTCACTGATTATTGAGTCTAGGGTCTCCTTCAGGTTGATTTTTCTTCCCCGGCGTAGACTGCTGTCTGTGGTTATTACCACCTTTGGGTTAGTTTCCTTCATCCTATCCAGAAGGGCTTTAGCAGAAAACCCAGAAAATATTATGTTATATATCGCCCCAATTCTGAAGCAGGCATGGGCAGCTATGAATGCCTCTATTCTATTGGGGAGAAAGATCGTCACGACATCTCCCATTTTTACGCCTTCATCTGCCAATCCTTTCGCAAATTTCGCGGTCTGCAGCATGAGATCTCTGTAGGTTATCGATTGCCGTAAACCGTCCTCACTCAGCCATATTATAGCAGTCTTCTGAGGTGTTTTCATTGCATGCCTGTCAATACAGTTAAAACTGACATTGCTGTATCCATTGACGAAAAATTCGAATTTTCCAAGATCACCTTCAAGATCTTTATCCCATTTCTTGAACCCGTCCAATTCAGATGCCACGCCGGCTCAGTATTCGCCTAGGTCAGCAATGGTTCGCTCATAGATCGTCCTGTAATCATCCTGAGAATTGAGGCGAATCCTGCCGCTATGTTCCAATATAGGCCTGAATACTTCGTTACTGTTTATGAGGTCTTCTATTTCGTTCTGCTCCATGCTCATCACCTGTTTTCAGGGCCCTTGCATATAAATTCTGAATCTGCACCAGCAAATCCAAACTCTGCCACCGCTCGATCCGCGCGTGCGCAGGTACAGAAATCTCTAATTGCTGACAGGTCTGTACCGGTTGCAGCAGATGGGTGCCATTCAATATCGGTCTTCGGAAACCCTTCTACTGCACAATCTATTCTTCCGCAGCTTTCGGAATCCGCCATAATGAAAATAAAGATCACGACTATATATATTTATATCATTGGAAAGGTATATGCATTCATGCATAATGTAGTTATATTTCGGATAAAATATTTATTCATCATATTCTGGTATCCAATATGAATGGACTACATAACAATATGCGATTATCTCTATTTTCAAGAATCTGTCCTCTCAGAGTTGACCCTGATAGTAAAATGGCGAAAAATAAAATTGAATTTCGGATAATAAATACAACTGCTAAGAGAAAAAAAATCGATATCCAATCTGTATGAATGCCTCATATGTCGGCGAATTTTTAACGATGTAAGTCCACAGGAATAATGAATAAGAGGTTTCGAAAGATGCTATACTTGCAATGGTCTGAATAGGTTATGGTCTTCATTGACCATGTTTTTAAGCACCTTTAGAAATTCTCATATCTCTAAATACAGGTAAGCTTGAACTTTCCGGATATTCTTCGATGTCCATTTTAGCGTTCGTTAATCATTATTGGATTGTCTTTCTTGTCAATGGTTACTTGGAATAGGCATTCATGGATATATTTTGTTGATCCGATATTCTATGCGTTATTCTTTTACTAAGACACTTTTCATGCGTTACTATGGATTCATTGTCTAGGAAAGAATAATTCGGCATCCATATACAATTCATCTATAATAATCTCTATTCCGTGCCAGTTTGCCTCGCGCCTGATCCATGGAATCATAAACTTTGTTTATAACAAAAAATCCGTCTCTGGAACATGCCTCTGATAGCATCCATTCATCTGTTAACACATTATAATTATCTTCGGCTCTATATCGACAATAATTATTCGAGAAGTTTCAAAAAGTCGTTCATTGATATCCCTACCTGCTTTAATATCGCTCTTAACAGGCCTTTTCCTATTTCATCATGCATGGGAACTGTTATCCTTCTATTTTGTTCATTAATCAAAATCACGTGGCTTCCTGTTTGATGATCAAAACGATAGCCTATCTTAGATAATGCCTTTATGACATCATGGCCTGATAGTACAGGGGTTCTAGGCATGTACAGTTATCTCCTCTGCATTGTCCCTTGGGATCTTTTCATTGTGTTTTTTCAACGATTCAATATATGCTCTAATGGCTTCCTTAATATTTATCAACGCTTCTTTTTTTGTCTTTCCTTGGGTGAAGCAACCTGGAAGCGCGGGTACATTAACAACGTAATACCCATCTTCATCTTTCGTTATTATAACCGTGTATTTCATATATGTCATACATCTCATAGACGTTATTTAATTTTTAGTCTTTTTATAGCACCCAGATTTTAATCTCATAACATTAATATAAAAATGTCTCGTACTTTTCTTGTGAGGCGAATGGCCATACGTAGCGTCCTAAATTTTGTGTATGCTCAAGGATACCTTCTCTGGAACATGTCCTTGATCGCGTCCATGCATTTATAGAATCCCATTAGGGATCGTAAAGACCGCTGTTCGTTGAGTTCGGCCACCCCCAGGTACATTATCTTCATAGCGCTCTCTTCGGACGGAAGTGAATAGATTATCTTTATCCTCCCACGTATCTCCTTGTTCATACTTTCGATTATGTTCGTTGAATGGATTGATCTTTTTATACTTCGTTAATAGATCTATTCGTGATAGCTGTTCCATTTATCACCAATTTCCTCAAGGAATGCGTATATTTCATCTTTCTTCAGCAATTCCGTGGTCTCCTGGAATTCGAACTGTATATTCATCGAATACCGGACTAAAGTGAGGATAAATATGTCTTTCTTCACGTTCAAAATAGGGAGGTGTCAGAAGTTTCTCAGAACGTCTGCTGCCTCCTGTATGTGGTCTGTTGCTGCACTGAATGCGAATCTGATGTATCCCTCGCCGGCCGGTCCGAATACAGGACCAGGAGACGAACCAACACCGGTTTTCTCCAGAAGGTAGGATGTCATTCCCCATGAATCGGAAACTCCTGGCGGGTATTCCTTTATCCTGTTCCAGAGATAGAAGGTACCGTGAGGCTTTATTGGTTCGAGATACCTTGATTCAGACACGGCTTCGTATATTATGTCCCTCCTCTTCTGGTACTCCTTTCGCATTTCGCCTATGTAGTCCTGCGGGCCCGTCAGTGCCGCAACTGCACCGTACTGCGTGGCTGAGTTCACACCATTAATGGTGCACCTGAGCAGCTTCTTCATCCTGTCATAAAGGATCTCGTTGCTTGTGTGCGCGTATCCTATTCTCAGTCCGCTCATGGCGTAGCTCTTTGACATGGAGAACAGAGATATGGTGTCATCGTAGAGGGATCCGGGGCTGAGATGTTTCAGTCCATCAAATATGACGTCCTCATAAGCCTCATCACTGACTATGAAAATTCCCTTGCTCTCGGCGAAATCTATTATATCAGAGATCTGCTTCTCACCGAAAACATAACCGGTTGGGTTGTGCGGGCTGTTTATGAATACAGCGCGCACCCTGTCATCATTCTCGTATTTTCTCATCTCCTCAACGTATCTTTCGACAGGAATCCTTATCGGTATTCCGTCCGCCAGCTTTATGATCTCTGCGATCTCCGTCCACATCGGATCCGGTATTATGACCTTCTCACCCGGAGCGATAAGAGATCTGAACGTTATGTAGAGTGCGTTCATTCCTCCATTGGACACGAGGACGTTTTCTGGTGTTGCACTCCTTATGCCGTTTTTCTTCACCAGTTTCTCGGCTATGGCCTTCCTGAGCTCCGGTATTCCTGTTGAATCGGTATAATGCGTTCTGTTCTTCTTAAGCGCATCTTCAATTGCAAGCCTTACATGTTCTGGTATGGGGAACGATGGGTCTCCGGACTCGAGTCTGTATACCTTCTTTCCTGCCCTCTGCATCTCCAGAAGCTGATCCCTTATCTTCACTATTGCGCCGAACGAAATATCATCGACGACGTTTCTGCTCAGCTGAATTTGTTTCATACATCGGCTGATTTACATCATGAATATAAAATATTGTCATGATTAATTGACATTATGATCCGCAATGTATGTACGATTCAACAGCGATTCACGGTGATGGAACTTGACGATTGAAGTAGGGAAGATGGGAAATCCGGAATCATTTCTTCACCGTATGTCCGTTCTGATAATGCATTGCGATCCGTACGGTGGGCCTTTGTATCTTCCCGTTTGGATAGCGAATCTGGCAGCAATTTCTTCCCAGGGAAATGCTTAAATCTCATATACAGATGTAAAAATATGGAGAACCTAAAGATAATATGGCATGGGCATGCATGCTTCAGCCTTATAGGCAAAAAGCATGTGCTGGTGGATCCGTTCCTGACCGATAACCCGGTTGCCAAGGTAAAGCCAGAAGAACTGAAGCCAGACCTCATACTGGTCACACACGGGCATTCGGATCACTGCGAGGACGCCTCAAAGATTTCGAAGAATACACATGCGCCTGTGGTGGCCGCCTTTGAGCTTTCCGAAATACTCAAAGAGGAGGGTACGGAAACCATAGACATAAACCCTGGCGGCACAATTGAATACGAAGGCATAAGAGTGAAGGCAACCATTGCAACGCATTCATCCAGTTACAACGGGAGATACGCGGGCAACCCGATGGGCTTTGTCATAGATATGGGAAGGAAGATATACCATGCCGGAGATACAGGCTATTTCAAGGATATGGAGGCTATCGGCGCTATGGATCGTCCTGATATAGCTCTTCTACCGATAGGGGGCCACTACACCATGGATGTTGATGGCGCCTTTGAGGCCGTGAAGGCCATAAAGCCGGCCATAGCCATTCCGATGCATTACAACACATTCGATCTGATAAGGGCAGATCCGGAGAGGTTCAAAGCCCTGGCAGGTACAGTTGGAACATATGTGATAATACCTGAAATAGAAAAGCCAATAGAGATCTGATCTCATCCATAATTTTATATTAGCTTTGGCTGATGGCATCACCTCATGATATGAGCCCATATATTGGAAACTATAATGCCGGTATTTCTAACCGCTTTCAAAGCATATACGTGTCTTGAATAGAGCGCCTGGGTTCAAACGAACAGCTCTTATCCAGCTGAATATAAGTGGAAATTTCCTTGCGGATATGTGTTTGACCCCTTCGCACATGTAGCAGGCTTCAGTTCATCCTGACCAGTTTTCTTCCTGATAAAGTCGCTACAACCACATGGTTTCTCTTCAAAACCTCTATGAATTCCCTGTCGTTCGTTATGACCGGACAGCCATATTTAATCGCTGCCTTAAGTATGCATTCATCGCCATGTCCCTCGCTCTTCAGCACCTGATGCTGCATGGCGTATTGAAGCCCAATCCTTGCATTGATATCAGCGGCAGAAAGCTTTCTTAGCTCGTATATGACGCATTCCGGTATGGCTATCCGGGCTATGCCGCTCAGACTCAGCACAAGTTCGTCCAGCCTGACCCTGCTCTTCATTGCGTATATTATGACGTTTGTGTCCACTATGGCAAAGTTCGACTTCATCTCCTGTCCACAAATTTCCTGAAATCGTCAAGCAGCCTCTGCCTCGCCAGCGCATAGTCGTCTGTGCTGTAAAGGCCTATCCCGCGGCCCCTGGCCATATCCATGCTGTAGTCCATGATAGTCCGGTATTCTTTCAGATGCGCTGCAAGCCGTGATCCGGGAGAATTCCTGTGAGTATAATTAATGCGGTCTTCAAGCCTGGATCTGTGCAGGTCCGGATCGTCGATGTATACATAGGCCAGAAACGCATTTTTGAGCACCATTTCATCCATCATGTCAGGCACGAAGTACAGGCTTTCTATTATCAGGTCCTCACCATTGGCCAGTGCACGTGCTATTACGCGGTTTATTCCGCCCATTATCGGCCTGGCCTGGTCCAGATATCCCCTTATGATGTTATCATCGCTCATATCTCCGTAGAACTTCCAGGCATCGTAGACGCTTGTCTCCAGGTGGGATTCCTGAGGTGCAAAGGGTCTCAGAAATTCACGCAGATAGTCCGAGGACAGCACGATGTCGATGTCAGTGTTCCTCGCTATGTATCCGGATATGCTGGTCTTTCCGACACCGGGTACGCCGCCGATGAACATTATCCTGGAGTTCATGGATCAGTCAATCCCCCATACCCTTATCAGATCCCTTGAGTCGATTACCTCCACATGCTGCGCAAGGAGATCGAGGGCCTCGAAGTAGACGCGTTCCGAAATTGTGGAGGTTGCATCTGAAACGACGAAAGGAAAGTAATCATGTATCAGCGCCTCTACCGCGGAAACGTAAACGTCAGACTCCGTATAGAAACCGGAGATGAGGATAGACTTCACATTCATGGCGTCCAGCTTTCTGGCCACCTCATCGCTCGTGAATATGTCCTCACTGTACACCGTGTAAGATGACTGCAGATCAAGGATCCTGAACTGCCTCAGGTATTCCTCATCGAAGCTCGAGGGAGACATGAGGCTTATCATCTTCTGCTGCTGCTTCCGCATTATGTATTCCGTGGTTCTGGAGTTCCTGTATTCCCGGCGTATTCCTATTAGCGGAATACTGTATTTGGAAGCGGCCTTCTTCAGGACCTGCATTGAAGTTATGAACTCGAACTTGCTGAAACTGTGCTTGAACGCCTCTTCATCAGGATTCATGACTATTATCGCGGATTCCGAGGGGACGAAGTCCAGATCGTTTATTCTGTATTCCGGCTGATGCATCCTCTTCCATATTGCCACTGGAATAATAAAATGTTGCCCGCCCCGTATATAGTTCTCCATTATATCGAATACTCAGGCGGTGCGGTTTCCCGGCGCCGTTGAAAATTTAAATCGGTATAGTCTATCCCTATCCAAGTGATATCTTATTGTCCGTTCAGATAAGCGTTGTTGCAGCCACGCTCAACGAGATCGATAACATAGAGCAGTTCATAGACGGCGTTGAGGGTGTCCTCAAAGGAATGGAGTTCGAGATAATCGTCGTTGACGACAACAGCAGCGACGGAACAAAGGAATATTTGGCAAGACGCATGAATGAGGATACGCACGTTGTTGTGATAGAGAATCCGTACCGCTTCGGCATGCTGCGGTCCCTGAAGCTTGGCATAGAGAAGGCGGGGGGAGAAATCGTGCTGGTGATGGATGCGGATATGCAGCATCCCCCGTCAGCCATACCAAAATTGATTTCGAGGATAGTCGATGGATGCGACATAGTGGTCGGAAGCCGTTACGTTGACGGCGGATCGGCAGGCGATAGAGACGCATTCAGGGCTGCGCTCTCCAGGGGTGCTGAATTTCTTGCGCATGCCCTGGTGCCATCCTCGAGGATGACAAGCGATCCGATGTCGGGCTTCTTCGCCTTCCGCAGGGATCTTAGGCATGATTTTGCCTACAGGCAGACATTTGCGACCGCCGATTATGGAGCAAAGATACTGCTGATCATACTCGCAGAGAACAGGCACGCAAAGGTATGCGACGTAGGCTATGTCTTTCAGAGCAGAATGCGAGGCAAATCGAAGATCGTAAGCGGAACATCGTTCCTGAAGAGATACCTTGCAGAATTGTTCGAAGTTATGAAGCTGGAGAGAAGGTACAGGCACATGCAGTGACGTCATCCCTGATGGGCATCATTCGGTCTCCTGATGGGTTTCCTGTTCAGCTTCACCCATCTTCTGCATCCTCTTTCCCCTCCCCGAACCTCTCGGCCTTCCGCGCTTTTTGGGCTTTCCCGGCCCGGTTTGGTGCAATGCCTTCTCCAGCGTTCTGACTGCGGAATCCAGATCTGATTCGTATCTCAGGCTATCAGCCAGATCGTGCTCTCCTATGTAGTCAAGCCACATCGATATGTGGCCTTCGGTCAGATGGTACTGCACGGCCAGCCTGTCATACCCCATCAGGCACTTCATTTCGTAATACAGGCTAGGAACATCGCAGGCGATCCCGATGAGGCGATCATAGGATTTGAAATAAAAGGGCTCCATATTTTACCTAGAGCAACTTAATATATAAGATTTTATATAGAAAAATATAACGTATGATTTTTACCTTATCTGCTGTCTTTACATTTTGATTTAAACAATTTACCGAATAATCCAGTACATCACGGCCTTCGCATTATTTTCGCTATTTTTTCGTAATCCATTGTGTTGATAATACGGTCCTTCGATATCCATGCCCTTCTGGCTATTCCGATACCGAAGGTCATATCACCTAGATCATCCGGCCTCTGGGCGAAAGATGCGAGCGCAAACATTAGCCCTTCCCTGTGGGGCATAATATCCTCTGCCACGGGATCAAATGCATCATTGCTGGCGGTAATCATAACCGCCGATCCGGACTTCGCCGCAGCCTCAAATATGTTCGCCGGATCCATCTTCCGACCGCTGCTGAAGGTTCTTCCTGTCACGTTCCTTATGAATGTTGGCTTCACCGATTCTATGGCCCCACGGGCAGATGCCTCGTCAGGAAATCCAGACAGATCAAGCACAGTGAAGTCGAATTCACCGGCATCTTCAGCGTACGTCTTCGATGTTAATTCGATTCCAAGGAAAATGCGGCCGTCGTTCATGACGCTTTTGATGCCCTCTTTCTCTTCAGGACTCCCAAGGACGACGCCAAAGTACTGCAGGCGTTCCATTTTTTTCAGCACGTCAGCGCCATATTTTCTGATAAATTCGTATGAAATGTATAGATCGCCCCTTATATCTCCTGCTTCAACCAGTTCAGGCAGCGTCATGGATATGGCCCTATCGATCTCCCCTCTATCTTCCCTGAGTTCCGGCGGAATATACTGCATACCCAGTTCCGCATAGATCTTCTCCTCGCCCTGGTTTTCCACCAGGTTCGAATTACCTCGGAACAGCCCGTATTCATTCAGCTTGAGACCCCTGTCTATTGCGATCTTTCGCAGTTTTATATTGTGATCCTTCGATCCCGTGAAGTACTGCAGGGCCGATCCGAAACTGCCCTTATCTATTATCCGCAGGTCGCAGGTGACTCCGGCATCAGTGGCTATGGTCACCTTCTTCTCTCCGCTGCTCACAACCCTCTGGCAGTGCTTGCTTCCGGTGAACGCAGCTATCGCCCTGGGCGGATCGGATGTAACGCACAGTAAGTCTATGTCGCCGACGGTGTCGCGCATCCTCCTGATCGATCCCGCAACGGAAACCCTCACTGTTCCTGCGGCCCTTTCTATTTCGTCCGCGATCTCCATGGCTGTCCTGTATCCCTGCGGGAGCGGTATCCTCCTGAAGGACATCTCTGCAATCTGAATATTCTCAGCGATCTCCTTCTCACTCTTCTCGCCGAAACCGGGGATTGAGGCTATTCTGTGATCCGCCAGCGCGGCCTTCAGATCATCGATGTTCTTGACGCCAGCATATTTGTAAAGCGAAACGATCTTCCTCGGGCCAAGGCCCTGCACCCTGGATAGGTCGCGAAAATCGACGGGATACCTGATCTTGAGATCGTCATACCTTTTAATTCTGCCTGTTTTTATATACTCCTCGATGTACGACGCTATCTTCTTTCCGATGCCCTCAACGGAGGTGAGCGCCTCAATGCCACCACGGTTGTAAATATCCTCGACGTCCTCGGTGATCGATCGCAGTGATCTGGCAGCCCTCAGGTAGGCATTGGCCTCGAACCGGGATTTTTCGTTCCCATCGGCAAGTATCATGTAGGCGATCTCCTCAAACATTGAGGCCAGGTCTTCATTTATCATAGATTAAAAACGACTGGATAGATAATAATCTTCCCCTCCGTTTCAGAAACGCATGAAGAGGACGACTATCGCCACTATTATGACGATCGCACCCAGTATGTAGAATATTGTGGAATCCCTCCTGTGTATTGGCATCCCGAACTCGTCCACGTTCTCATTAACGTACTCGTAATCTTCGCCCTGATCCTTGTCGCTCGTGTTATCCTGATCGGCTGTGGGCCTGGGCCTGCCGTAGTTCCTGCGCCCAAACCAGAAGAAGGGAAAGAAGAAGAATATGGGGAAGTAGCTGAAGTAATAACCGTAACGCGGCAAGAATACGGGGAGAAGGAAATCCATAACCAGGAAGAACGCAACGTACAGTATTATTATGAACACGATCGGATTTCTCCTTGCCATCCTGATTCCAATGTAATTCATGTATTAAAACCATGGAGATGAATTCGTTTTATGGTTGCGCATCTTTAAAAAATTCATATTCCACGATGCTATATGCAGGCAATCCCCAAAATGATTGTTTCTGAATCCGTCGAAGTCTTTAACGGACGGGGATTATGGTGATCGCATGAAAATTACAGGCGTGAACAGCTACATAGTGAGGAACCCATGGAAGAAGTGGGTTTTTATCGAACTGGAAACGGATGATGGATCTGTTGGCTATGGTGAGGCGACTGTCTTCAATGGACAGTTTTCCGTTTCATCCCGTCTGAAGGATGTCTCGAAATTCATCATCGGTAAGGACCCGATGAACGTCCGCAGACTGATCAGCGAATGGTTCGTGTCCACGTTCAACAGAGCCCATGATATGGTCAACGTGGCCCTTATGAGCGGAGTGGAAGCCGCCTGCTGGGACATAATAGGAAAGCACCATGGATCTCCTGTTTACGAGATCCTAGGCGGACCGGTTAACGAAAGAATACGTGTCTATGCCAACGGCTGGTACACGGCGATCAATGAGGTCGAGGACTGGGCCAGAGCAGCGAAAAACGTCAAGAACAGGGGATACACCGCACTGAAGTTCGATCCGTTCGGAGCAGGTTCCGGTTTTCTCAGCAACGATGAATTCAAAAGATCCATGGAGATAATACGCATCGTCCACGATGAAGTCGGTGACGACGTGGAGATGCTCATAGAGGGGCATGGCCGCTTTAACAGGTCCATGGCGCTGAGGATAGGAAAGGAGCTGGAGAAATACGAGAACATAGGATGGTTTGAGGAGCCGGTCATACCTGAGGATATCGAGGGCCTTGCCATACTGTCCAGATCACTGCGCGTGCCCATCGCAGCTGGCGAGAGGTTCATAACGCGCTACGACTTCGTTGAACCGTTCACAAAGGGCGCTATACATATTGCGCAGCCGGACGTTATCAATACCGGCGGCATAATTGAAACGTTAAGCATAGGAGCCATGGCGGAGGCTCATAACATAGCGATGGCGCCGCATCAGGCCGAAGGGCCGATAAACACATTCATAACGCTTAACGTGGATGCTGTGCTTGGAAACCTCAAGATCCAGGAGATGTTCGATGAGTTCGCGTACCCGCAGTGGGCGTGGGATATAGTCAGCGCCAGACCTGAGGTCAGCAACGGCTACGTCAAACTGCCCAGGAAACCAGGAATAGGCATAGATCTTAGGGATAAGGTGAAGGAGTATCTGGCGACGGAGAAGGATCCTGATTTCAATCTCTTCGCTGCTGGATGGGAGAAGAGAGGATTCTCCTGAACCCATCCCTGATAATAATAACCTTTTACTTTTGTTTCAAAGGAAGTGGTGCTTGGGCCTCTCTCCGCCCTGATCAGAACTTACCGGTTCATAGAAGTCGACCTTTCCGCACTGGGGGCAGCGGTAAAGCGTGAAAGTCTGCGTTGTCTCCATCATATCGTTCCATCCGCCGAGAAACATGCCGCCTATGCCGGTGAACCCCCCAACCCTGAACTTCATATCGCCCACGTTTTCCATATCCGTTCCGCAGTTGCTGCATTTATGATCCATGATTGAAAAAAGAAACTGCATTATTTTAAGTTATTCTTTTTATTTTTCCACAGAAATTTTTACATAATGCGGATGGGGCGATGCTCTCATTCTGGCGTGCTTATGGGTGCACGTATGCTGAGGCCGCCATCTACGTAGAGGCATGTGCCGGTAATGAACGAGGCTTCCCTTGAGGCAAGAAACGCGACGGCTGAGGCAACTTCCTGCGGTTTTCCGATGCGCTGCATGGGGTGTTCGTGCCCCCATTCGGAGATCTTTTTCTCTATCCTCATCGGGTCGCTGCCGACTTCTAGTTCAGCAGCTTTCCTGACGAGCGGCGTATCGATCGTGGCAGGGCATACGGCATTGCATCTGAGTAAGGGGGCGTAGTCCAGCGCGATGCTCTTCGTCAGACCGATGACGGCATGCTTAGACGTGACGTAGGCTGAGGCGTTCTTTGTTATGATCGATGCCTGCACCGACGATATGTTCACTATGCTGGGATCTCTGGACCTGATCATGTACGGAATGGCGAACTTTGATGCATAGTAATAGCCGAACAGATTCACGTCGATTATCCTGCGCCACTCCCCCATGCTCATGCTTTCGATCTTCCCGTAGCTCTCGATGCCAGCGTTGTTGACCAGCACCGAAATGCTCCCGTATTCCTTGAAGATATGGTCAATCGAAGCTTTGACCTGATCTGGGTTCGTAACGTCACATTCGATATGGTCGTATTTTGCTTCACCTGGATCGTGTATGGAAAGGTCTATGACCTTTGAACCCTCGTCCACAAACCTTTCCGCTATGGCCCTTCCAATGCCCATGCTCGCTCCGGTCACGATAACGACCTTATCCCTTAGATCGCTGAACATGATACGTAAAGCTCATGATAGGTCATCAACGTTGCCGTCTCATTTATAACGCATCATTCCATCACTGATCATATGAAGCTCAGAATAGCCGAGATCCTGCTGGAGGACAGGCCCAATGATTTCTGGCGGTCGCTGAAGCTGATGGGCGTCGATGAGGTCACCGGCATCCTTCCGAGATGGTTTGCGGACTGGAGGAATTCCTATGAGGACGATCCATGGGACTATTACCCGCTGATGAGGTACAGGAACATGATAGAGGATAGCGGCTTTCACCTGACGGCAATAGAGGACAATCCGCCAATGCAGAACATAATATACGGCACTGAAAGGAGGGACGAGGAGATCGAGAACGTCATCAGGATGATACGGAACTTCGGAAGGATCGGCGTTAAGGTATGGTGCTACAACTGGATGGCCGGCACAGGGTGGTCAAGAACGAACACGCACATTCCCGGCGGATACGGGTCGTACGTAACGGGCTTCGATCGCAGTTTCATTGGAGATGATCTCCCGAGGATGGGCCGAATAGACGCGGCATCCCTGTGGAAGAATCTGAAGTACTTTCTGGACGAAGTGATACCGGTTGCCGAGGAGAACGATGTGAGGCTTGCAATGCATCCTGATGATCCGCCGCTGCCCAGCTTCCGCGGCATAGACCGGATAATGAATTCCATCGAAGCATACCAGCGCCTGATCGACCTCAACAGGAGCGAGTACAACGGTATCACGCTTTGTCAGGGGAATTTCACGCTCATGACCGATGATCTGCCATCTGTGATAAGGCGTTTTCACGACCGCATTTACTTCGTGCATTTCAGGGATGTTTCCGGCAACAGCGAGAAATTTGTCGAAACGCTGATTGGCAGAGGAAAGACGGATATGGCTGCGTGCATGAACGCGTATATTGAGGTTGACTACAGATGGATAATGCGTATCGATCATTCGCCAACGTTTCCAGGGGATCACGAGTTGATTCCGGGCTACTCTTATACTGGAAGGATCTATTCAATAGGCTATGTACAGGGGTTGTTCGATTCTTTGTCAAATCATAAACAGATTTCCTGATTTCCTCTTTATTTTTGTTTTCGTCAATTACCTTGGACAAGTACGGTAACAATCTTATTTTGTGAAATACGATTATTTCTTCCATGAGCAAGATAAAATCGCTCGAAAAAATATCAGAGGAGAATGTTACACAACAGGTATTTCCATATACCAAGCCTACCGACTACTACAAGGACATGATAGGGGAGGTTTCACCGGCTGAGGCGGCAATGATAACGAAGATCGTGTTCGTAAAGATGGAAACAGAGGATGGTATAAGAAGTTATATTTCAGTAACAGAGCCAGTCTGGAAATATCTTGAGGGCATAAGCAAATACGTGAATTTATTCGATGTGTCAGAGATAAGCAAGGCATGGGATTTCCTTTATAGGATAACACTCCCCAACGGACGATCTGGCCCGGCGCTTCATGCTATTAGCGCCGTAAATCTTCTGATGTACGATGCATATTCGAAGGAACTTGGAATCCCCGTCTATAGACTCATAGGCGGGTCCACAAGAAAGCAAATTAGGGCCTATGCAAGTCATCTTCATCCAGACAAAGATGAGAATCTGGAGGCTGAAGCTAAGCATTACCTTGAAGAGGGCTATACAGATATGAAGATGAGGTTCATAGCTTCACCCTCTGATCCATACGCCGTCGAGAAGAACCTGCATCTTGTGAAAATAATTAGAGACGTCGTAGGATATTCGGTGAATCTCGCCGGTGACTTCTGGATGTCTCTAAACTACAATTTCGCATACAAAATGATAAGGGCCTTAGAAAAATATGATCTCGCGTGGATCGAAGAACCCCTGTTGCCTGACGATTTTGAAGGGTACAGCCGCCTAACGAAGAAGGTAGAGATACCCATATCTGCTGGAGAACATCACTATCATGTCTTCGACTTCAAGCGTCTGTTGGATGCCGGAGTGACGATATTGCAACCTGATGCAACCTGGGTCGGTGGGATAACTCCCATGAAGAAGATCGCGGGATTAGCAGAATCATACGGTGCTCAAATCATTCCCCACGCAGGGAACATATACAATTTGCATTTCATAATATCGGAACCTGAAGCAATAACACCAATGGCGGAATATCTGACAAGGTACAGGGACTGGATGGAACAGCATATAGTTAACGTGCCGAGGGCGACTGGTTCTAGGTTTGTACTCAACGATGATCCTGGATTCGGGATAAGATATGACTTCGAATGATTCCTATTCTGTCAGGGTATTCAAGGTTGGGGAATCGGAAGTTCCGGGCGCAGAAGTTTATTGGATGAAAGACTTTTGGACCTGGGAACGTCTTTCATTTCATATGGTGCTGGCATACAATGATGACCGATCATTCCTCATAAACACCGGTATGCCCCTTGATCTTACTTTGAGAAACCAGGAAATGAAAAAATTCGCTGGTGATCGCGCTATTTTCCGATCGGAAGATTCTATAGAGATGCTGCGCAAGGCCGGTTTTACACCAGATGACATTGATTACGTGGCATTAACTCCAGTTCAGGATTACACGATCGGTAGGCTCAATGAATTCAGAAAATCAAAGATATTCATATTTAGAGATGGCTGGATCAAGGATATCGCAGCACCAGCATACGCATACTTTCACAATCGCGACCTTTTCATTCCAAAAAATATATTTGATTTTGTCTATGGCGAAGGATGGAAAAACATAATTTTCTATGATGGCGAGACGGAACTCGTTCCGGGAATAAGGGCTATACCTGTAGGATGCCACCATAGATCTTCAGTTGCGTTCGCAATAAATGCGAAGGATGGCACTTATGTATTCACAGACGCCTCATTCAAAGCAGAAAACGTAAGGAATAGAATACCCATAGGCATCGCTGAAAACATTTATGAATGTCTATCTGCGTACGAAAAAATAGAAAAAATCGGCAAGTTATTGCCGGCGTACGATCCAGCTATCGACGATCTATATATAAAATAAAATATTTTTCAGTTTATTCGGTTGGTCAGTGTGCCTATACCGGTTATGGATACATCTATGACATCGCCATGCTTTAACCATACGCGTTCATTTTCCGGAAGGCCGAGAATCACACCTTCAGGTGTTCCTGTAAATATTATGTCGCCTGGTCCTAAGTTGAAATACCCGGATAGATAATCAACTATTGCGCGTACATCAAAGATCATGTCTGATGTGTTGCCATTCTGTCTTACCGTTCCGTTTACCCTTGTTATTATCTGAAGATCCCTGGCAAATCCAAGTTCGTTCTTTCCGACGATAACCGGACCGATGGGGGCAAACGTTGGCAGAGCTTTGCCCAATAACCATTGGCTGGTTCTGAACTGCAGATCTCTGGCAGAAACATCATTGCCAATCGTATATCCGAAAATGCTGCTCTCTGCTGTCCCACTGCTACGGCCAATTATTACCACGAGTTCTCCCTCATAATCAATCTGCTTTGCATCTTTCGGAACTGTTATATCATCCATATTTCCTATGATGCTGTCTTGAAATTTGCAGAAAATTGTTGGATGTTCCATCACTTTCTGTCTTGATTCCTTCGCATGCTCCATATAATTTACCCCTATGCAGAGTATTTTTCCTGACCTGAGTACTGGTGCAAGTATTTTAGTGGTTGCAATTGGTCTGCCTCTGAGTTTGCTTTTGCTTTCTTCAACGATCATGTCTATGTCATTCTGATCCGCATTGGATGCGATGACATCATCCGTGATTTGAAAGGACTTGAATACGTCGCTTATCTTTGATAATTCTGCGAATGGATATACCGTATCTCCTAAGAGAACACCACCAGCTGGACCATCCTTATCAAGAAAATTTAGTATTTTCAAATGCTCACCTTCACGGCTTGAGTATGATCTTTGAGTATCTAGATTCAGGAGATAGCTCTTCATTGAACGATTCTTCACCGGTTTCAAGAGGTCTTATGTCGTACCATTTCTCACTTATGTCGAGGAAACCGCGGTTTATAAGATCAACTGATCTTCTGAAATCGTCATCAGAATAACAGAATGATCCATGCGTCTCGATCTCGCTTCTTATCATATAATTTACAGGCATCTCCGCATTCGGCTCATGCAATCCAACGAATACAACTCGCCCACCTCGGGCAATTGAATTGATTGCCATAGTCCTGGTCTCCTGAGTGCCAACAGCATCTATCACTATGTCAAAATCCTTTGGAATGCTCTTTTCTTTCTTATTGTTGATTGTTCTGGTCGCTCCCCAATGAAGCGCATGTTCGAGCCTGTAATCGTTTATATCCGTAACCACCCTCTCCACCGTACCATACAGTTCAAGCAATTTAGCAGAAAGCAGACCTATCGTGCCTGCGCCTATCACCAGCGCACGGTCATCCATTTCAGGCTTCGCATGATTTATGGCTCTGAACGCCGTTGCAAGTGGTTCGGCAAGCGAGCCTTCTGGCTTTTCAGTTATTTCATAGCAGGAGTAGCTTGGAACGTTGACATATTCCTCAAATCCACCAGGATAATCAACACCTATTAGCTTTCTTTCCGGGCATAGCTGTCTGTTTCCAGTTTTGCAGTATCTGCATTTACCGCATGTTACCAGTGGATTTACAGCAACGTTCTTCCCCAAAAGATTGGAATCCGACGAGGAGCCAACTTTCACGACCTTTCCAGTGAATTCGTGTCCCATTATTGAAGGGGGCTTTCTAAGTTCGTTCTGTCCTACGAATGCGGATAGTTCAGATCCGCATATTCCAGCATAGTTCACTCTGACAGTAACCCATCCGGGTTGAGGTTCCTCCAACGGCCTCTCGTCAATATCCATCTTCTTGATATTTGTCCATATTAGTGCTTTCGTTTGTATCGCCTGTTACTTATTTTTAATGTAGATAAAAAGGTATAATCAGAACCGTCCGGTTTATCGGCTCAACTCCATTAACGCCATGCAGGAAAATGAGGCCATTCTGTTTTGTTTTTCCATGAGGATCTGAGTAGCATTTTCGATAAGTCTCCATGGTAATTCTTTCATTCCGTAGGTCTATGTAAAATTCAGAAGACGTCCGGTGAAAAAATTGGGTTAAATGTCTCAGATGATATGGATATGATGTGATGCAATCACAGTCTCTTAAGCTCATTCAGCATTCTGAAAAGTTTCATATTGGACATGGTCTTAGATTCTGCGTTTCTGATATATTCCTGCACGGTAGACTTTGAAAGGCCGAAATATTCCGCTATCTCTCTAATTCCGGCTCTCCTCGGGATATCGTAATATCCCAGATTATATGCCTCGATTATGATCTGCATCTCTATTGGCGTGAAATTAAAATAAGGTGTCAGGACTTCATAGAAATTTGGGAAATACTTAGCTCTGAAATCAAAAAGTTGGCCCATTGACTGTAATTCATTTTTGAGTTCATTCACGTTTTCAGAAGGGATTACAGCGTACTTTTCCTCAACGCCATATTTCACAAGGTCGAAATCAAATATGCTGTTATAGTCATTCAGTTTTCCCTGAATCATCCCGCTGTAGGTTTCGTAAAGATCAATTATATATATGTTTGATTTGAGCTCGCTTATGCTTAGGCCACCCAATTTTCTGATAGTGCCGGACCTGTTAAGATCTCTTAGGAAATCCCGTAAAGTACGCTTTCCCTTTACTTTGAGTTCAAAAAGACCGTATATAATATCCCTGTCCTTATTCGGAAGGAGCTTCAATGTATGTATCATAACATCGTGTTTCTCAGTTATTTTGCTCCAGCAGTTATCATGCGTCATGCGGAAATAGACTAATGAGAATTTTTGGTCAAGATTGAGTGGAGCATACTTAAGTATCATGATTAAGTATATTTTAAGATTATTTAATATTTGCTAATCAAAATAACATGGTTCTAATTTTGTTAAAATATTTATTATGAAAAATCTTTAT
>JABEBW010003310.1_pt1 | contig 63399 bp, 55 predicted proteins | sample 7245961 | NCBI WGS metagenome assembly JABEBW01 (sample SAMN14506364, study PRJNA622280) | hot springs metagenome | biome: hot spring [ENVO:00000051]|acidic hot spring [ENVO:00002120]; feature: spring [ENVO:00000027]|sediment [ENVO:00002007]; material: sediment environment [ENVO:01001048]...
GATTTCAACTGAGCCAGTTTCTTTAAACATTCTTATTTCATTTCTTACTTTGATCACCATCCTCGTATGAAAAAAAGAGTGAACTTTTAGTCAATCTTTCTTTCTTCACAATTACTGAAATTATCACTCCTACTATGGCCCAACCCAATATTATAAAGGTTCCGTAGCTTACTGGGTATGTTATAGGTATAATGGAGTAATACAATATTATAGCAAAAAACAGGATTGCTGCAGCAGGTATAATAATATGTTTCAAGATGCTTAGCTCATTAATTCGATGAAAATATACCCCGAGCGATACATCTGTCAAGATGTGGTAAATGAAGTATGCTATAGTAACGCCTGTTACTTCTACTAGAAATGTATTAAGTGTTCCTATAATATATGCCATCGGAATTGCGAGAATGATAGATATGATGATATTTAATATAATAACGTAATAAGGACTTCCAAATTTCTTATGAATCTTAGCAAGTCCTTTAGGAAGAAGTATGCCATCTCTGGCTATTGCAAAGGTTGTACGTACACCAGCATTGAAAGATGAAAGAGCTGAGTTAAAGAAGCTGTTAACCCCTAATATGGTAAGTATTGCAGCACCGGCAAGTCCCATGTAAGTATTACCCTCTATTATTCCCGGTATCAACTGCTGACCGAACGTTGACATATTGGAAGGTCCCCAACCAATGGTGAGTGCATATGCAGCAATTGTGATTGTTATACCACTAATAAGCATGGAAATTATAACAGCCTTTCCAATCGTTTTGTGTGGGAGCTTCGCCTCCTCTCCTAAAGTTACGGGAGTTCCCGACCCACCGAAAGAAATTACGGAAAAAATCATACCGAGAAAGACACCACTCCATCCATTTTGTGAAAATTTCGGTGAAAAAAGTGATATTGTGTTGGCAGAGCCTGCTTTGCCTATAACTATAAAGCTGAATAATAATATGATAAGAACCTCAATAATTCCGGTAATCAAACTATACTTAAGCGATGGTCGAATTCCCCAATAAGACATTCCAAAGACGAAAATGATGAGTACCAGTGTGAGAGGGATCCACGCGATGATAGGAAGCGTAATACCAGTCAATAGTTGGAACGCTGCTGGGAAAAAGAGAGCGCCAAAGAACAATGCTTCATTCGGTACGATGAACCATGTATAAATAAGATAAATCCAACCAGTAAAAAGCCCCGGTCTTACGCCTAGTCCCTTTCCAACGAATGTATAGTATCCACCACTGCTAGCAATTTTTTTTGAAAACTGAAATATTGTATTTATGCTAAGGAAAGTTGCTACAAAAGCGAGGAGAAATGCAAGCGGAAGGGCACCATATGCATAAAGTGCTGCCGTTGTTATGAAAGCTATCAGATCCATAAGCGGAGCTACTGTTGTAAGACTCTGGGCAACAACCATTCCCATACCAATAGAATCCTTTCGAAGTGCATTCCCTTCCATTCAAATTAATTACATTTCAAATATTTAAATTTTGTTCGACAGAAAGCATATTTACCCAAATATATGATTATTAATTTGTGTTCGATACTGCCAGAAAGTTGTTCATGAATGCTTACTCTGACATTTCACAGGAGATACCCACCGATCTGAATTCCAAAAAAATCAAACTTCTAGATAACCCATCATGCTTGCGAAATCCGCCATTAGAAAAGAGGATTTAACTGATATAGGAATGATAATTGTGATAGATTCCTCATGCAGATAGAGACTATGATTATATATATTTCTTCATCATTATAATACTTATGCTCCATCTGAATAATGGTTTTTGCTATTTTTCTAAAGATCCTTAACACCAATAGGCTATTTTTTATGGAGAATAATATCGACAATTTTAATAGGTAAATTAATATCTATATATTATGGATTATTCGAACATCAAGAAGGAAATGGAAGACTATAATGATGAACTAATAAATATGAGGCGCTATCTGCACGAGCATCCAGAGTTATCATATCAAGAAGTAAACACAGCGAAGTACGTTGCCGATAAACTTCGATCCTTCGGTATAGAGGTAAGAGAACATGTTGGTGGAACCGGTGTGGTTGGACTCATAAGAGGCAAAACCGGCAAGGTGACGATAGGACTGAGAGCAGATATGGATGCATTGCCCGTTGAAGAGCAGACTGGACTCCCATTCGCATCAAAGAACAAGGGCGTTATGCATGCATGCGGCCATGATTCACACACGGCTATGCTTCTGGCCGCAGCGTACGTTTTATCAAAGCACAGGAACGAACTTGATGGCAATGTCAAGTTCCTATTTCAGCCTGCAGAAGAGGATGGCGGTAGGGGAGGGGCGCTTCCGATGATCGAGAATGGCGCACTAGAAAATCCGCATGTCGATCACGTGTTTGGCTTGCATGTTATGGGCGATTTCCCAGTAGGAACATTCGCTATACGCAGTGGAGCTATAATGGCGGCTCCTGACGGCTTTAAGATAACGATCCATGGCAAGGGTGGACACGGATCTGCTCCTGCGGATGCGATCGATCCCATATACATCGGAACTAACGTGATAAACGCACTTTACGGCATACGATCAAGGTTCATAGATCAGCGTAAACCCGTTGCAATATCCGTCTGCTCCGTGCATTCGGGTACTAAAGACAATATAATACCGGATAGCCTGGAGATGCTTGGAACACTCAGGACGCTGGACGAGGATCTCCGATCATCGATCAAAAAGAAGATAGCTGAAACCGCCTCTGGGGTGGCCGTGGCATTCGGAGCCAAAGCTGATACCGAATTCATTGAAGACGCCTATCCAGTTACGTACAACGATCCGAAGATCACAGAGGAAGTCAGATCTGTTCTGGAGAGCATAGAGGGCATGAAGGTCATCGAGACGGAACCGCTCATGGGCGGCGAGGACGTATCCAGATTTCTGCAGAAAGCGCCTGGTACATACTATTTCCTAGGAACAAAAAATGAAAAGAAGGGCATCGTCTATCCGAACCACAGTCCGAGGTTCACCGTCGACGAGGATTATCTGAAATATGGCGCATTGTCGCACATACTCGTTGCAATGCACTTTGCAGGGCGTAGATAGTTTCTTTTTATCCCTTTTTGTAATCATTTTTCGAAAAACATGTTTTTCTCTTTGTTCAAAACCTGCGGATATTAATGTCACTGGTCTGATTCTAACAGAGTATGATAATTCTTATAGCTTAACTCCATTTATATGATAGTAATATAGATATATAATTGACAAGCTTTAAGTATGTGATTTATGATATACTAATAACAGTTAGTATATAACTGTTGGAGACTAGAAAATGGAGAGAAAAGCGATAATTGCAATAATTGTCGTTGTGGTGGCCATAGCCGCCATAGCCGGAGGTCTGGAATACCATAACGTGACTTCAACGAAAGCAAAGCCCTCTATTGTTTTCTCTGGATGGGTTTCCAGCGGTGAAGAGTACACATTTGATGTACAGATGGTCAACGAGTTCAACGCAATGCACACCAACGTATCAGTTAAGTTTGTTCCAATAACAAGCAACTATTATGGTACGCTCGAAACCGAACTCGCTTCCAATTCTGGGCCCGCTGTCTTCTACATGGAGAACGACGTTCTGCCAGAATTCGTCAAGGGAGGATACCTCTTGAATCTAACGCCAGTTCTGAGCGCCAATACCACTTATAACCTCACCGGCTTTGCACCGCAGATCCTCGATACGTTCATGCAGCACGGCCAGCTGTATGCAGCACCTAAGGACTGGAGCCCACTCTTCGTCTTATTCAACAAGAATATATTCAACGCGGAGCACGTGCCGTATCCCACAAATGACACAGTTTGGAACTGGACCACATTCCAGCACACGCTGGTGCTTCTGAAGCAGAATGAGAGCAAGCTCCCGAACGGAGGAAAAGGCTACTACCCGATGGTCGTCGGGCCGCAGTTCGCCAGGATACTCGCATTTATGCATGAGGCTGGAGGCCAGTGGATAAATCAGAATGGCACAGGTGCAGCTCCAAACAGCGCCGGTCTGGAAACCGCTATTAACTTCTGGTATGGACTTTACTCTAGCGGACTTGCCGGACTCAACTCAAATCTCAGCGCAGGATGGAATGGGGGCGACTTCGCCTCTGGAAAGGTTGGGATGGTTGTAACTGGAACATGGACAGTACCTGTATTGCTGGCAAATGGTTCCGCATTCAAGAATGATACATCAGCCATAGGATACGCATTCATGCCCTGGGATGTTCAGAACGCAACGATGATGTTCAACGTCGGCCTGGCCATAAACAGCCATCTCACACCGCAGCAGAAGTGGATCGCTGAACAGTTCGTGATGTTCTTCACCGGACCGAGCGGAGAGAAGCAGTGGGTATCAAAAGGCCTCGCCTTGCCGTCAAGGACAGCCATACTTGATAGCAGTTGGTACAAGACCAACTTCCCGATACAGAGCTTCGCGGGTGAGCAGTTCCCGCATGCCTATGGCTGGAACTACAATACAACGAACTTCCAGGCAACTGAGAGCGCTGCCCATAGCATAATAGTTGATCTGTTCGCTGGCAAGATAACGCCAACGCAGGCCTACGACCAGATAATCAACGAGACCAATGCAAACCTTAAGGGAACGTCTACACTGTGACCCCGGTGAGGTCTGTGGAGTCAAATCTGTACAGAAATGAAAAGATAAATGTGAGGGAAAGGAAGAAGAAGAAGAGGGATCCGGAGAGAACAACCGGTATAATCTTCGTGATCCCACTCATGATTTTTGTGATTGTTTTCACCTTCTTCCCGGCAATTTATTCATTTGCAATAAGCCTGTTTCATTACGATCCATTCTTTCATGATATCCACTTCGTTGGCTTTTCCAATTATCTTTACGTTATAAGGGATCCGGCATTCATAAAATCCCTGATAAACGTGCTCATATACACGGCCGTTGTGGTGACCGTTCAGACGTTCCTCGCCTTTGGATACGCGCTTCTCTTCAACACTGCATCGAAGATAAGCAGGGTTGCCAGGGCCATAGTGTTCATTCCTGCTGTGGTATCCCCGGTGTCCATGTCCATAATATTCATATGGGTATTTTCGAACACCGGACTCGTCAACTATTTCCTGTCATTCTTCGGAATACCACCGCACAACTGGCTTTTCAGCACGGTATATGCTTTCCCTGCCATAATGGCCATGAACATATTCACAACCGCACCGTATTTCATGATAGTTTACTCGGCCGGCCTTCAGGCTATACCGCAGGAGGTCATGGATGCCGCGAAGATCGATGGCTTGAAGTCAGGTCTCAGGCGATTCCGTTATGTTTATTTCCCTCTGATGCGATTTTCAACCATACTAGTAGTTATCCTCGGCCTGACAGGCGCGATGCAACTGTTTGATCAGATATACGTTATAACCGATGGCGGACCGGCAAGGGCAACGTACGTGCCCTTGATGTACATATACAACAGAACCTTCGTGTACGTTGGTGATATAGGGCTGGCCGCCGCAGCTTCATTCGTTCTCTTCGTCATAATCCTCGTGTTAACCATAACACAGAGAAGGGTCATAACTGAGAGGAGGTGGTGAAATGCTCAGAACCGAATTCAGAAGACGGAGACGCATAAGTGCAGGAGAGAGCGTCAAGACCTACCTGATCTACGTGGTGTCAATACTTCTGGCTATAGTTTACCTTGTTCCATTCTACTGGACAGTCATAAAGGCCTTCAGGGACAGCATATTTGCCAATTTTCCACCGAATATGAATCCTTTCAGCCAGACCAGCATATCCTACTTCATAGTGAACCTCAGGACGGTCTGGGGTTTCGGTGACTTTCCGCTGTGGTACTTCAACAGTGTTTTCGTTTCGATCTGCGTTGTGGCAGGTAGCGTGTTCGTTGGCATGCTTGCGGGCTATGCATTTGCAAGGCTGAAATTCCCAGGAAGGGATTACATGTTTTATGCAGTCCTCGCAACGCTGATGATACCATTCCCCGTCATATCGATAGCTTCCTATGTCTTCATGCTCGATCTGAACTGGCTCAGCACCTATCAGGGACTGATACTCCCGCAGATCGCTTCCGCCCTGGACGTTTTCATAATGCGGCAGTATTTCCTAACCATCCCCGAGGAGGTTGAGCTTGCAGCAAAGATAGATGGCATGAAGCCATGGCAGATATTCTTCAGGGTCAGTGCACCCATGGCCAAACCGGCCATAGCGGCGGCAACCATATTCTCCTTCATAGGATCCTGGAACAACTTCCTCTGGCCGCTTATGGAGGTGCACAGCCTGAACATGTTCACCCTTCCTCTGGTGCTGAACTTCTTCAAGGGGGCAAACGGGACGCAGATATATTGGAATCAGATGATGACGGTGAACATACTCACGATGATACCTACGATCGTCATATTCGTGGTCTTCGAGAAGTACTTCATCAGCGGCATATCCATGAATTATTCAAGGTGAAAGCATGAGCGTTATAATAGAGAATCTCACAGCAAGATATGGAGACAAGTACATATTGAAGAATTTCAACCTGAGGGTGGAAGACGGAGAGTTCTTCGTCATCCTCGGATCTTCGGGAAGTGGAAAGACAACGCTGCTTAGAAGCATAGCCGGCCTGATACCAATCGATGATGGCAGGATACTCATAGATGGCAATGATGTAACGGATCTGTATCCATCGGACAGGAACATTGCCATGGTCTTCCAGAACTTCGCGCTCTATCCCCATATGACCGTATACGACAACATCTCACTGAATCTTAAGATCAAGCACGTTCCAAAGGATGAGATCAAGAAGAAGGTTAGTGACGTTGCAGAGATGCTTCACATAAGCCAGCATCTGCAGAAATACCCGAGACAGCTATCCGGCGGTGAACAGCAGCGTGTTGGTATCGCAAGGGCCATGGTTCGTGATCCTTCGGTTTTTCTGATGGACGAACCGCTATCGAACCTTGATGCCAAGCTTCGGCGGGAGATGCTCGGTGAGCTAAGATCATTCCATGAGAAGGTAAAGAAGACCATAATCTACGTGTGCCACGATCAGGATGAGGCGATGGCGCTTGCGGACAGGATACTTGTCCTCAACCAGGGGCAGATAATGCAGCTCGGAACTCCTGATGAACTGTACGATCACCCCGCGAACGTTTTTGTAGCTGGATTCATAGGAAATCCCCCAATGAACATTCTTGAATGCGACGCCGAGGAGAAATCAGGAGGTACAAGGATAGACGTCATGAATTCTGGATACCTGGAAGTTGATGATGAAATACCAGAGGGCAAGATGTTCATCGGCATAAGGCCTGAGCTGATAGGCCTATCCGATCATGATGGCATATCTGCTTCATTCGACTATTTCATAAATTCCGGCCTTAACGCCGAGGTGCACGTTAAGATCGGTGATACGCCCATCAGGGCGGTCATTCCCAAAGAGGAGATCCCTGCAAATCTCAGAGATCTGCGCAACGGAGAATCCATACATTTGAAGGTGAAACCCGGCACGATATATCTCTACGACAGGGAGAGCGGATCGATAGTAAAGGAGGTTGATTACGGTGCTTCCAGAGAGATCAAGAAGGCTGATTGAGGAGATCCGTGGATTGACCGAAGAGGATAATCACAGGGACATGTGGCACTGGATAAGGGTGCCGTCTGGACCGCTTGAATCTTACAGCTACACCATGGTGAAGGGATCAAAGGCGCACTTCATAGCCTACATGAACGGAACAATACGCAGATCGGATATGCACAGATCAAGGGTAGGCTACTGGAAGGATAGCGTCAGCCACATCTCCTCGCTTGACGGCACGGTGAACGGAAGACGGTTCTCTGATGCATTCAGAAAGTATATCAGGGGTCTCGGCTACATATACAGGCAGTACGAGGGCCTTGACAGAATAGATTACATTTCGGAGAGGGACGGATCCCTGCACATACAGATCGCTGCAGCGGATAAGGCTGATCTGGAACTTGAACTGGAGGTGGGGCACACGATCGCCTGGCCATCTCATGCATCGGGTGAGACTTTCAATCCAAGGATCGAAGGCAACACCGCCTGCATTTCATCAGAAATATCGCGAACATGCATTTCCATCCGCAGCGCTGATCGTGCTGTTATGGAAGCCTGCGCGGACAAAGTGATGATAAGAATACATGATCTGCACGATGCGGAAATTGTGATATCCGATGATATCAGCGAAGAAGCGGATAGCATCGAATCCACAATAAGATACCATGAAAGCATCGCAGACGTTGCCGTGCTTGAAACCCCTGACTTTAGGTTCAACAAGGCCTTTCTCTGGGCAAAGCATGATATGCTTGAGTTTTACACCAAGACCTCTAGGGGCAGCGGCTGGTTTGCAGGTTTCCCCGTATACTCATGGTTCTTCGGAAGGGACGGGTTGTGGATGGCCCTGGCCGCCAATATGGTCGGGTTGGCAGGGTTGACATACGAACACACGAATATGCTACTGAAATACTCTGATGATGGCAGAATACCGCACGAAATAGGCCTGGCGGATGACGGAGATCAGGGATACACCATTGGCGAAACGAAATTCAACACCATGTACATGTCGATCGACAGCAGCCCGCTCTGGCTTCTTGCCAGCGCGTCAATGGAGAATTGGGATCGATCACGCTTCGAAGAACGTCACCTGAAGAAGGTCTTCGATTTCATAGCGAGCTGCGATACGGACGGCGATGGTCTGATAGAGAATGATTTCCGGCGCGGGCTGATAGGCTGGCCGGAAACGTGGGCAAACATCAGGAACGGGAAAACGGTCGATGTCAATGCACTGTGGATCGAGGTACTCCGCATTTTCGGCTACAGATTCGGCTATGACGAATACCAGAAGATCAGAGACAGGTACATGTCAACCTTCTTCGCCGGCGCGAACAGCGTTGATTTCGTGGACATGGAATATCACGAAATAAGAAGCGCCATGCAGTTTGTGCCTGGAATATTCATGAGGAATGAGGCCATCCGTAGCAGGATAAAGGATCTTTCGGCAGGTATGATGACGCCATGGGGAATAAGATCCATGTCAGTTTACGATCCGATGTACGATGGTGGCTATCATACGGGTACAGTCTGGCCCCTCATGACAGGATGGTTTGTAATCGCTGCGTACAAGAACGGATTGCCGGACTTGGCCTTTAACCAGATGAGGACGTTCGTTGATCTGGCCTTCTCTGCTGACGATCCCGGAAGGATCAACGAAACTTACGATGCTATGATGCCGCAGCCTACCGGGCAGTTTGCACAGGGATGGTCCTCATCCATGCTTCTGCTTTCAGTTCTGCAGGGTATGCTTAACATCGATCCGTTGTCCTTCGATCCTTCCGAATTCAGAGGAGGATACCATTTGCCTGACGGATGGAAGACGGTGAAGCTGTATCGTCTCCCCTGGAGAGGAAAACTGTATGATTTGGTGTTCTCGGAGAATGGCCCTGTACTAAGGGATGCAGAAATTGCGGCCTCAGATGGTGCAAGGAAGTGAGAAATACGATTGAAATCGAAGATCCGAATCACAGGCCATTCACCATATCGTCCAACTACGCTTATTACATAGGCTACCTGGACCTCCGACCAGACGGAATGGGATACCACAAGAGAGGCGAGATGAACGGCCTCTGGTATCCGCCTCTGCGTGTGCTGAAGAATATATATGTCAGCGACGGCAAGACGGTTTTCAAACCAGCGCACGCGGAAATTGGATATTCTGAAGCTCGATTCGAATTCTATGGAACAACACTTCAAATTTCATTCCAGGATGACAATGATTTTGAGATCGCGGTCAAAAACGCTTCTAATGACGTCAGGAAGCTTATCGTAGAACTTCACCCAGAGACTGTTTGGTACACTGTAAACGATACGAGAATAAAGGTGAACAGGCGTTCGGCAATCATATATAGCCACATGTTCCCTGAAACTCGCCTCAGAATAGCCGCCTCCTCCGAGTTTTCCATAGAAAACGGGCGATTATCACTTCTTGCTGACGGCAAGTCTTCACTGAGAATTTCATCCGCATGCCTGCATTCGCATCGACCGCCGATCCGGGTTAATAGATACAGAGACATTGACAGGTTTTCATTGCTTCGGGGAGGAGGACAGATAGGTGAGAACTTTCGGACAGCGAAGGATAACCTGATAAGGCTTTCACTGATAAATCAGGAAACTGGATACGGCTTGACCGCTGGCCATCCAGATTTTCCATGGTATTTCGGGATCGACACCCTTCTCTCTTTCAACGGCATCCTGGATGCTGGGCTCTTCGAGCTTGCTTTCGGATCTCTCAATATACTTGCTAGATACAGCAAATCAGGAAAGATACCGCATGAGATACTGACCAGTGGAAAGGTCTACAACGACGGCGATCTGGAGGAAACAGCGCTTTTTCCATACGCAGTTTTCAAATACGCAGAATGGGCAGGTTATACGGAAGAGATGAGGCATTTGGCCACTATCGCATCTGAATCCTTCAACTACCTCTTCGCTCATGGTTTCCAGGGCAGAGGGATAATGGAGGATCCGAAAGCTGGAGAGGGCGTAGACATAGATACGATTTCATTCACCATCATGTCCCTCATGGAGCTTCAGAAGGTCATGGATATGGATCAGGAGGCGTTCGGAGGGATTGCCGACGCGGTTAAGCCAACTGAGGCCATAGACGCACTCAGGAAGACGGTACAATCATTCTGGATGTCGGAAAGAAGAACGTTTGCAAATAGGATAGTGGACGGCGTTCCCGTTGACCTTGGCTTCTGGACGTCAATAATTCCGTTCTACACAGGTATTGCAGGCATCGATCAGTACAGAAAATTCGTTTCAGATGGAGGCGGCCTATCACGTATTTCCAGCTCATCTGGAATCGTTGTTGATGCCAGTGGGAATTCCATGCCGGTGAACACCGGAATGTTTGTGCTGGGATCGATCAGGTATGGGGACGCCGAGAATGCGGCCAGATATTTCAAAATGCTGGACAGATCCCTTGGATTATTCTCTCCGGGTGCATACCCTGAGATAAGCAACAACCCTCAGGGATGCTACCTGCAGGCATGGTCTGCAGCCATATACATAGAATCGATTGTGGAGGGTTTTTTCGGCATCCACTCCGAAGGCGGGCGGCTGATTTCCAAGCCGTTCAATTCGAGCTTGATGCCAGGCGGTGCTACTCTGAAAAATGTCAGATTCCGCAATAAGTATTATGATTTCATTTTATGATTCGTGATCCACGAGGATCACGGCAATATTTTTAGCTCTTAGCCAAACGATGCAACAGTAAAGGACTTCATAACTATGTCCTCTATTTGGGAATCGTAACCGCCAACGGTATACTCCCCTCTATCAGTCTTGAACACGAAGTTTATGATCTCCGTATCAGAATTGATCTCAGAGATCTCTCCTTCGGATGTAAAACGATCGCCGGTGGAACGCACTATACCTTCCAATACCCCGTGCACCCTGCCTTTTTGGTCAAAGATCCTCTTCAGATCGCTTATGAGTATTCTCTGAGAATGGTAAGTATATGGAGCGACTACGGAGTGATCCTTTATCCGATTTCCCCTGTACCATCCAACGAAGAAATTGTGTGTAATGAACCATGACATGTCCTTATCCCTTATCACATATCCGTATCTCTCTATATCTGTGTTCATGGCGACGCTACGAGGCATAAATACCGAATTTTTCTCATCAGAAATCACCGTAAAGAACTGCCCGGGAGAAACATACCTCACATCCACATCGAGATCCGTGAACTGATTCTGCACTTTTTCCAGATCGACATCCGTACCGAAGAAGAGGATCTCAACGCGGCATCCCTCCCTTATCTTCCTCAGAATGGGTTCCCTGATGTATGCAAACAGCTCCTGTGTTGTCTCTATCTCTAAAGTTTTCTCCGTCTCATTTATCAGATCTATGGAATTGTTGATGACGCTCCTTATATTTTTGGCATTGATCAGAGCGGTTGTCTCGCGTCTGGTTTCCATAGCCCGATTTGCCCACGTCAGAAAGTAGCGCCTGTTCCGGCTCAGAATCTGTTCTCTGGCCTCCACAACTGCCTCGGGATCTATGGCTTCATATTTCTTGGGGCGCCCTAGGAGAACGTTTATGAAACCCTTCCTCTCGAGGCTAGAGGTTATGTCGTACAGCTGTGGTTGCCTCAGCGGCAGATATCGCAGTATATCCTGTGCGGCCATGCTTCCGTATTCAAGCAACAATATGTACACTCTGGATTCATTTTCCGTAAGACCGAGATCCTGAAGTATCGATATTATGTTTGCATGGTCCTGGCTGTCGCCAATATCCGGATCTGTCATTATATCTTGATATCAACAATGCAGATATAATTTTATACTAAACCTGTATTGTATAGTATCTACTATCACCAAAGGTAAGTTTTCAATTGAAAAATTTTTGCACAAAATGTTTATTTAAAAAATACGTCATCGTCTGTTCTTTGATTCACTTCTTTATCTTCTTCATCTCTTCGAAGACCTTTCCTGTTCCGCTCATGCCGATCCTTAATTTTTCCGGATCGATAGGCCTCTTAGCGGCATCGATGATGCTCTCGATCTCCCGATAGGTGTGAATGCCGCCAGCCGCCTTTATTCCTATATCCGATCCAAGTTCTTCCGCTATCCTGGACATAAGCGACACATTGTCCGGCGTTGCTCCAGCTGCGTTTCCAAGAGAAGCGCAATAGTCCTTGTTAGCAAAACCCGTGCTCGTCTTAATGAAATCCGGTTTCGCCCTGATCACGGATCTGTAGAGTCTATCCTTCTCGTCTTGCGTCAGATAACCATCCTCGGTTATGATCTTTATCACCAAATCGTGATCCTTTGCTATCTTAACTACGTCAGTTAAATCTTGATCGACGTAATCCCAGCGATGCGATTTCACGTATCCCATCGGAACGACGATATCGACTTCATCAGCGTAATCTGAATCTTCTATGATCTTCTTCCTTGAGGATGTGGCAAGGGAACCGAAGGGAAAATCGATCGTCACATCAAGCTTGACTTTGTATCGTTTTTCATCGAGATATTCCTTTGCAAATTTTCCATAGATGGGTTCTATGCACACGGCATAATTTCCCATATCCTTAGCCTCTTCGATCAGCCTTGCAATATCCTTCTCCGTCAGATACGGCTTCAATCCACTGTGGTCCACCAGACGCATAACCTGCTCGATGCTGTACTTCATTGTCTCACTCCTTCATATATGCATATGCTTCCTTTGAAAGTTGCTCCTTGTACGCCATGGCCCTTTCCCAGGTCTTCTTCCTTATGAGGCCAAGGTATCCTCCAAGGAACATTAGCATGAATATTATTGAACTCGTAAAGGCAAGAACCGGCCCATATTTTATGAACAGCGCACCCTCGATAATGGAATTGAAAGCACCGACAAGGTTCAGCGAACCGTTGTATATGCCGTACACCGTCGCAGATGTGCCGGCAGGTGCAAGATCCACAGCATTTACTGCCCACGATCCGACCGTCAGGTTCATCAGCCCGCTGCCTATGCCGAGGAATATGGCAGTTCCAAGAAGGTTGTGCGCCTTCCCCGTGAAGTAAGAGAGACCGACCATGATTATCATCAGAACCATCGGTATGATGGCGCCTAGCCTCCTTGCAAGCGGCTTGTTATCAGGAAACTTTCTGAGCAAGCCATCGTTGAAAGGCCCGGAACCGAGAAAACCTGCTATCAGCGCCACATCTATGGCAGCAGAATAGAGACCGCTCTTCTCCACGGTATGGGCGAAGGTTGAAAACATCAGCGGCGGAAGCCAGTACAGGAACGTGAAGAGAACGTATCCGAATGAGAGAAATACAAGAAACGTGCCCCAGCCGGCCTGCGTGCCGAAGATCATCTTCGCAGCCATCTTCCAGCTAACACCTGACGGAAGAACCTTTTCCTCTTTCTCTTCTTCGGTCTTTCCTTCCCTGATGTACGCCAGCTCCTCACTGTTAACCTTCGAATCGTCAGCGGGCCTGTCCCTGACATAGAAATACCATATGGCAGCAAATATCAGTCCAAGTACTCCGAACAGAATGAATGCTGCCGGCCATCCGAACATTGTAACCAGAATTCCACCGGCGATCAGGCCGATAACAGGGCCGACAGCCTGCCCAGCACCGGCCAGCGTAAACGATTTGGACTCATCGTATCTGTTTGCCCATCCTTTTACGACCTTGGAATTTATGGGCCAAACTGGCCCTTCTCCAGCGCCCATAATCACTCGTACGATAACCATGCTGATGAAATTGAACGTGGCCGCTGTCAACGCCGTGAATACGGACCAGATGGCGAACATGGTCGCCATCGACTTCCTCAGGCCGAGCTTGTCAACGATCCAGCCACCCGGGAAGTTGAAGATCGCATAGGACAGAGACCAAAAGAACAGTATCAGCGAAATGTTGTGAACAGCTGTTGCGGTGAGCGCCGTAGCAGAATGAGACCAGCCAAAGCTGTATGCAAAAGCCGGCTCCGAGACTATCCATATCTCCCTGTCCGCGTAATTGAACAGTATTGCAAGAAAGAGAAGAGATACGATGACCCATCTGACCTGGCTTTTCTTCGTTTCACTTTTATGAACCTGAACAACCTTTCCTTCTTCCACGATCTATCAACGACACAGATCTATTTATTGATTTTGCATGATATATGTATATAATGCACAGTATATTTGATCTTAAAGATATCATATATTCCCATAATGCCTATGATCAAACAATCGTTATAACCGCGGGAGCCATTATGGTGCATGGATGTACAGCAAACGGTAATAGCGTCCACGATACTGATTTTCATCCTCTCGGCGATCCTCTCAGTGTTCCTCTCCATGAACTATTTGAGGAGCCGCAAATCGTCCCCGCTATACTGGTCTATAGGAATGTGGCTCTTTGCCTTCTCAGTGCTTCTTGAAGTGATATTTGCCTATGGAGTATTCAATCAGCCGCTCATAAGGATATACCTTTTCGCCGTAGCAGAGCTGGTCCTCTTCCTCTCCTTCGGATCTGCAAACCTGGCCACCGGGCGATGGATCAGGTACTATTATGTATACTCGGCTGCGGCTTCCCTGTATCTCATCACTTCGCTGATACTTTTTCCAGTTCAGCACATAATAGCCCACTATGTCGTCTTCGGCCCTCTGCCAATCAACGATACGATAGCTTCATCGCTGATAACCTTCCCAGCAGCCATCGTAATCATAGTCATGGCGGTGATAAGCTACAGAAGGAACAGAAATTGCAGGTTAATACCGATCATCCTGGGCGTCATAGTTGTCAGCATTGCAGGAACGCTCTACATTGCAAAGTTTCCGGCATTTCTCTATTATGCTGAATTCATTGGTATTTTGCTGCTCTGGATCGGCTTCTTCGATCCGAGAGCTGTGAGGAGCAAAAGCCAAGGAAAAAGCTGATGTATCCATTATTACGGGGATGAGAAGTATTATTTAGACATTTTACGTATATTTGCGTATGAATTTTATCGTCATAGGAGCAGGCAACATAGGCAGCGGAATAGCCCAGAACCTCCTAGAAGATGGGCATGAAGTGGAAATTGCAGATAAGAGCAGGGAATCGCTGAACAGGATCAGGGGCAGGAACCCGAAGATCAGGACTAGGGAATTCGACGTAATGGACAGATCCGCTTATCGCATGCTCAATGATTACGATGCATCTGTAAGCGCCCTCCCTGGAAGTATCGGCATGCAGTTTCTCAAGAATGTGGCGAAGATGGGCAAGATCGTTGTGGACGTATCTTACATGGAGGAAGATCCATACGATCTTAACGGTATCGCTCAATCGGCAGGCACTATCATCGTACCTGATATGGGCTTTGCGCCTGGGCTGACCAACGCCATAGTTGGCTACTTCTCTGCGGATCTTGACCAGATCAGGAACGTGAAGATATACGTGGGTGGAATTCCTGAAAAGCCTGTTCCGCCACTTGACTACACCATAACCTGGTCAGTTGAAGGCCTCATCGACGAATACACTAGACCCGTGCGGATCGTAAGGAATGGCACGGAGGATCATGTGCCAGCATTGTCCGGGATAGAGCGTATTGGTGTTGGAAACTATGCTGACATGGAGGCATTCTACACCGATGGCCTCAGAAGCCTAATCAGGAACATTAAATGCACCGGTGAAATGTTTGAGAAAACCATAAGGTATCCGGGGCATGCCGAGAAGATGGCAGCGATCAGAGATCTTGGTTATTTCGACAGGATCAAGGTGGATGGATGCAACCTCACGATGTTCGAGATATCGGAACAGATCTTCATGGAGAAGCTTTTCAGGCCGGACATTCAAGATGTTGTACTCATGAAGGTAGAGGTATCCGGGACAAAGCTGGGAAGAGAAGTGACGAGAACTGCGGAGATGCAGACCGGCTACGACTCATCACGCAAAAGGACGGCGATGGACATGGCCACATCCTTGCCAGCCAGCATAACCGCAGAGTTCCTATCCAGCAATGGTAAAATAACCTCTGGAATTGTCTTTCCGGAGATTCTGGGAAAAACCCAAAATTACTTCGAGTATCTTGTGAACAACATGAAGAAGAAAGGTATCAACGTTAACATTTCAGTGAAATAATCACATTGTCTGCTGAGAATGCTACGAGCTGCTGACTATAGATCAAATATTATTTTTGCATAACCCTCTTCAGGCTTAACGGCAAGATCACTGTAAGTTACGGCCTTGATCACGTTCCTGTACTCAATGCCTTCGGGAATCTCCGAACCGTAAAAATATGCGTCTAATTCACCATCGCTGTATTTCGATGTTATGCGGTAATACAGAATGTAATAGGTATCTAGATAGAAAAGGACACGAGAAAGCAGATTGACCATTATATCTTCGGGAGTTTTTCCTGTGATTACCTCATGCATCTTTCTGTTTTCCTTGAGCCTAGAAACATCCACTATCAGATCGGCCATCGCGTAAACTGCATTCGAAAAGAGCTCTTCATAGGTCTTTCCGTAGACGATAACGCCGATATCGCTCTCATGATCAACGACTTCGTAGCTCAACGTGTGGTTATCATCAGAATCCATAAAAAATTTTCATTGTAGGATCGAAATGCGCAGATCCATCGCGACAATTATGAAAAGGATAAAATCAATCTAGCATTCGCGTAAATTCATCTTTCCAACAAATGCATTAATATTAGAAAATATAAAAAGATTATGATATCAATTTCTGTATCCGCGACTGTTTAATTTTAGACCCATGACAAAGTACAGAGTCAGCCATGATCCTATGAGGACGGCCATGAGGAATACAAAGCTGGATATGGCCATCTGTATATTACCGGAAAGCACATGCCCAGACGCACATCCATTTGCCATCCTCGCCCCAAAGAGCACCAGGAAGGCACCGAAGAACGACCCGACGAATCTCTTCTTATCGCTCGGGCCGAATCTGTGTTCCCAGACCAACGGAACACGCTTTTTGAACTTCATGAACCGCTTGGATATGAATATCGAAGAGATCAATCCTCCCAGGAATGTTCCCAGATCGCTGAAAGGCTCCCAACCAATCTCACTGAACGGCAGGTCTATTGGCTTTCCGTTGACTATGTGCATCCCACCAAACAAATTCCAGTATGGATTTGAAGCCGCATATTGAGGATTAACGGCATAAAAAAGCTGCGCACCTATCCAAGAATAGGTTGTCGATTCACCGAATATCTGCCTAAGAAGAATAACAGCGACTGCAATCACTGTAAAAGCGATGCCAAGAACGATTATGCTCCTGGCATTTCTTATGCTGCTTTCGTTGGTAAGCCTTATGAGATACTGGTTCTGATCTGGATATTTCTTGTTCTCGTCGTCGATCATGTCATCGAATGTCAGCACTTTGTTGTTCTTTCCGGCAAGGTGAAAACCGCATGACTCTTTGACAGGTTGTTTCGGATATCGAGGCAAAAACAGGAACATACCGAGAAGTATTGCTCCGAATATCAGACTTGTGCCAAATATTTCCAGATGGCTCTTTATTCCAAATATTGAGTACCACGTAATTGGGCCATAATTGAACGTGTTCCAGAAGAATCCTCTCGCTGCTCCGAATATGAGCGACCAGGTGAGCGCGCCGAGCAGGCCTCCAAACACGGCATATATGGCGTCTCTTCTTCCCTGCCCAAGCGCAATCCATATTGTGCCTGGGAAGTAACCGGCGAGGCCAACACCAACACCGAAAAGCAGTCCGCCAACAACGACCCCGAAAACAAAGAAGTCCTTTATACCATAATGCGGAGATACCCCAGGTATGGCTGCAAATAGATAGAGAAGAATGGCCCCAAGCCCAATAGAAAAGCCAAAACATACTATCAGAAAACGATCCTGGAACGCCATGACCCGCATCAGAGTGTCTGGATCACTGAAGTTCCATATTTCCAGGGGTGTACCGAGTCCGAATCCTGCAGCTATCCCGAGCAAGAGCGGCGCTGGAGTGTGATGCAGAACTATCTGATAGTACAATCCAAGAACAAGCAGCATGATCGACAGCAGAAGCAAAAAAATAGACATAGCCCAGAATGCTGATTTACCGGCCTCTGCGGAGGTAGTTTTATTCACATTGCTGAACATACAGAATTAAAAATATAAGTAATATAATAATCTTAAGTTTATGTGCAATTTTTTACTATATTTTTTGCAACATAAGATGAAATTATTATTTTCGCAGATATTAAAAGATGATGATAGGATCATACGCACTGTCGATTTTGGACGAAGCCGAAGTACTGGTTGATCTCTTAACGGGAGGGGCGCCAAAGGTGAACAAGATATTCTTGATCACATCATCCAGAAGAAAAAGACCGGACTATTACGGCGAACTTGAGAGCTGCCTGAAGGAGATGGATCTGAACCTAGAAATAATAACAGTGGATGATGTTTCGAACTTTTTTGAGGTGTATCTTATCCTTGAAAAAATATGCGAACTAGAAGGCACTCCAAAATGGGTCAACGTAGGATCCGGACACGGCATCATGCTTTCTGCCCTGCGGTGCATGCCTTCATAAAGGATGCCCTCTTGGTTGCGTTTGATAAAGAGGAGAAAAAGGTTATCGTCACTGATATCAAGAAATTGAAGAGGATAAAGATATATCAGAAAAGATACTTCGAACTCATCTCTGAACTTGGAGAAGGAGAAAAGACCATAACCGAACTGTCTAAGATCTTCAATCTTTCCAGGTCGGCTATGTCAAGAAGATTGAAGCACATGGAGACTCTCAATATAGTGGTTAGAAAAGGTACTGGGAGATCCAATATACCATATGTGTTCAAGCTCACCGAATTCGGAAGAAAATTATTGTAAAATTAATTATATGATTTTTCCGTTTTAAGACCATCGCTATTAAATTTTTACTTCGGAATTGTATCTGCCAGTTTTCCTGCGGACGATGGATCTGTTTATGAATACCCCTACAAAGGATCCGCCAAGGGCCATCACTCCGTCCAGTAGTATGGCCAGTATCACCAATAAAGAACCATTAATTCCTGCTATCGCCCCCACATAATACATCAATCGAAGCAGACCGGCCATTAGCAGAGGAATTTCGAAGATAATGAAGGCAGCCATGGAGACTACCGTGGACAATGCAATGGAGTAAATTGGTCTCATACTCACAAAGGCTGTAGATAACAGGCCTGCAATGATAACACCATACCAAAATCCTGAATACAGGAACAACAACGTGAGAGCAAGGCTGATGACCAGCACGATCAGAGCAGAATATAAGTTTTTCATTGAATCACCTCGAGAGTCGTTGTATCCATTATACTTTTAGATGGAAATGATGAGGCAGACGGATAGAAGATCAGCGGTAGGTATTCGCCGTTAATCCAGTAATTGATGTAATTTGAGTAGAGAGGGCTGGCTGGATTCTCGCTCTGGCCACCTGGATAAACGCCGTACGAATCTGATAGATTTGCAAAATTGAGTATCATCGTGAAGCTCTGCCCGCCGCTGGGCCAGTTATACGGGCCAACGCCAGACGCATCGTTCGGTGTGTTGTAGTCTCCACCTCTCGGCAGCGGCCCAACGCTAAGCTGGCTCATACCAAGGAGACTAGGAAATACGAATCCATAAAAGTGACCCCACGTATAGTTTCCGCTCGGATACTCGCTCTCAAGGTAATCCATAGCCTTTATCATCGCTGATGCTGTAAGGTTCGTCATGCTCTGATTTGAGAAAGGATACGCGCTGTCATTGATGATCATATGGGCCATGTCAAGATCGAAGGATGCTATACCTATGCTGTTCGGAAAACTTCCACCCATACCTGTCACGTTCAGGATGTCCCTGTATTCAGGAAATACGCCGTGATCCTTGAAGAACGTATGGAATATCTCATTAAACAGGTACATGTAGGTGAAGAACCAGACGCTTGCAGCCCTGGAATTGACGTCCATGCTGTAGTTCCAAGAACTCAGCATTGATAATGCAGATTCCACCGTTGCATTCTGATATCCGGCCATGTATTTCAGCATGTATGGAACGGCCATAACTGCCTCATAGTCCGTATAATTGTGGCTCTGGAGATTCATCATGTCGGTGATTGTCAGATCCGTGTGCGTCCTAAGGTAGGATTCCTCCAGCATAGCCCTGAATCCTGGCGAAGGAGTCATCGTATCACCGAACCAATATGGGTATGCTGGGCCCACCTGTCTCTGATTTGAACTCACTATGAATCCATCACTGGGGTTGACGGCGTGGGGCACCATGGAATACGGTATTGATCCGCTTATATACTGAGTGCCGTTGCCTGGCATTATCGCGTTTGGATTATAGGGTACTGCGTTTGTAGATGAAAATATTGGATAGTAGGCAGGCGATATATCCGCTATCGTATCATTGATGTCAGCAAAGGCAAAGTTCTGATATGGTGCCTTCCATATCTCCAGATCCGAGGAGAATTGCTTCCAGTTTGTTGCATTCATAATGTTTAAGATTGCACCGATATCGTTTGTGAACATGTTTCCAAGCCAGTCCATAACTATTGCCGTAGATCCGTTCTGATCCAGTATGGGGCCAAGGTTTGTCCAGTTTACCCTAAAGCCATTTACAATGTATGATTTAACTGGCTGGTATGTTCCGTTCCACAGGTATGTTCCATTCACCACATTTTGAACAAAGAAGAATGTTCCCCATGAGATTGCCTGGGTATCTGTCAACGTCCAGCCAATGTGTTCGTTATATCCTATGACTATTATCGGCGCTCCAGGCAAAACCACACCATAAACGTCAAAGTGTGGGTCAACAAGCTGAACCTGGAACCAGATCGATGGAAGAGAGAATCCCAAGACAGGGCCTCCAACAAGAATTGGCTTTCCTGTTGCAGTTCTGTTTCCAGAAACAACCCATTCATTGCTGTGATCAGTTGGATTCGGTGGGAACAGGTGCAGAGGATCCCACATTTTTGCAATACTTACGGCTAGAGATGCAACGGTAGCATTAATAGGATAGGTGTTTTCTGACATCGAAAGCACGTATTGATTTGGGGTTCCGTTATAGCCTCCATAGTAGAATTGAGGTATGGGCGAAAATGGGGTTATGAGATCATTTACCAGGCTTCCAATCTTGTATGAAAGCAGGGAATAAAGAATTGAGTCATCGCTGAATTCCAGCGTCTGTATCATGTATTCCTGAACCGCGAATGTATCAACAGGGGACCAGTATCCAGGCTTATAGTCAAGCAGATTGAATTCGAATGGTAGCAGATTGTGGGACTCCGAGTAATTTATGTAATCATTGATGCCTTGCGAATAAGCCGTGACAGCCTGATATGTGAGATAATCGGTACTGTTCACACTCATATTGCTTACGATGGCATTCCAGTCCCTCTGCGCGGTCAAAGGCGCACCGGTCATTGTCTGAAATCTATCATAATTGTAGTATCCAGATCCAAGCATGTTGGCCAACTCACCCATTGCGGTCAATTTAAAGAGCTCCAGCTCAAAAAGCCTGTTCTTTGCCTGAATGAATCCCAGAGCCAGGAACAGATCATGATTATCTTGTGCATAGATGTGGTACACTCCATATCTATCCTGTATTATGGTTACGTCGTGCTGAAGTCCTGGGATCTGTATTGTCTCATTCCCTATGATCAGATTGGACGCATTTCTGGGTACTCCCGTTTCAGGATTCAGCAGTGATATCAATGGCGTTATGGAGCCGATGACCACTATGAGAACAACTATAATTGCACCGATTATAAGATAAATAGAATTTTTCATAAGTATTGATTTGAAAACCATGATATAATCATTTGCTTAAAATGTTAGGATCAGTTACATATTAAGCACAAAACCTTTTCAATTTGATGCATCAATGTTCTTTACAGTCTACGGCTGAACACGTGGAACATTGAAGTGAATAGCCCTAAACGTCTGGTTAAAGGCTTTTAGGATAAGGCAGAGGTTATGCTCGCATGCGCTTCATCAACGAAGATATGCCCATAAGAAAATTATTTGCCATGCGGATTATAACATGGATTCATGCAATCGGGCATTTCGATCTATACGGTATGAATGACAGTAGAACCCCGAAGGCTGAGATGCTGTTCGCACCATGTATTGGCAAGCTATAGTTAACTGGTTACGATGAATTGAAGATCAAAACGCGGTATGCTTGAACAAATAATGGAAGAAGATAGAGAGGAGAAACGAACGCTGTGAAGATTGCAAGATATCGATCGGCCGCAAAAGATGAGATTCTGATAATGCAAAATCATACAAGCATGATGGGGATATTCGCATGGCTTCTATCGAGAAATATTTTACAAAGGCGCATTGCGCTAGAACCCCACTATGAATTCTACGAACCAACATAATGCAGGATCTTTATACACTTTGACAGATATAATATCGGACCTATGAAGCATATCGAAATCTAGGACTCTGTCTTCGTTACATGCGTCTAACCGGAAATGGCATATCGCATGTGATTATCCATTTAGGTATGCCCTTATGAGCTTGCGCTGGGCCTCCCTTAAATACTGATCAACTGATACTGCGGATACCCCGATTTTCTGCGCAATGTCCTTCAAATGCACATCCTTAGGATAGTTGAAGAATCCCATCTCAAAGGCGTTTCTGAGCACCTTTTCCTGCATCTCGGTGAGCCTGGGCGGGCCGTTGATCGACTCTGCCTCAATTTCCTGAACCTGCCGATGGACTATCTTGCCGTATACAGAGAGATCCTCCCTTATAAGATCGAAGTTGTCTGCCGTTGTTATCATTGAAATAACGTCCCCGCCAGTACCTGTATATTCATCGTAGAATATTGTTCCAACTCTGTTGCTCAAATAAAATGGTGAATTATCGCTGTACTCCAAATATCCTATAAAAAGTGTTTTACCGTTGATAGAACGGTCGAATACAGACAGTGTCTTTGGGTTATTGCGAACCTTCGTTATGATCAATTTTGCAACATCCTTGGATTGGATCGGGTAAACGCTCTCATAGGTTATCATCCGGTCTCCCCGGTAGGGAACGCTCCATAACAGCTTGACACTCATGTTTTCATTGATGAAATTGAAGGTACAGCTATCGTGAAGGTATGTGATCTTGGCTCTGACCAGCCTTATTCCAGACAACATCTCATATTTAATGGGCATATATGATCAATATAATTCTATACTTAAATGCTTAGCATCCTGCTAAATATGTTTCCTAAATCTATAGATCCGGTTAAATATCATATATATACCACGAAGGCATCCGATCATATTGATGCAACCCTGATGTCGAAGCCGCACAGAAATGTCTCACCAGGTTTGAGGTCGATCAGGCCTATTTTATTATTGTAAGCATTGGGCGCACCGGTCATGGGTTCTACTGCAAGGGATCTTCTTTCCGCATATTTCCCATCATAGACCTCGAAGTAAGGCATGGATCTCCGATCCAGCTCAATCATTCTGTCCGAAGATACAAGAAGGATCATGCCATCACTATAGAACGAATCATCGTAATAGCCCTCAATCTTCTTCGTCAGAAAGTTCACACTTTCATCTTTTCGCAATGAAAGATCGCCGCCAGAGAAAAGCCTCACTGCGCTGTTCGAGAATTTGATGAACCAGAAATCTCTGTAAAGGAAATACGGATGAGATCCACAGACCAGCGGTGCTTCGTTATTTCCAGTATTCTCCACAGAGATGACGGTGCCCAGAGAATCATGTTGGACAGCATAATTCACGTATATGTTTAGTCTGGAGGGATATCCCGATCTTTCAAGGGCGTACTTCAGCAGAATCGAATCTACGTCCTTGTATATTATAGAAAAATAAGCAGACTTAACCAGGCCGTGTATACTGTCCGTAAAGTTTCCCTCATATCCAGCATTTCTAGGAAGTTGGTATCTTCTGCCATGCCAGGTATATGTACCATCAGAAACTATGTCAGCGTATGGAATGAGAATGGCCATTCCGCCATGCGTGGCATATCTGTCTGAGGATCTCTTGAGTATCTCCATGTTCGAGATCCTCAGCGAGGATACAAAGGCTCCCCTGCGTGATACCCTGCAGACCGATGATCCAGACCTCAGTTCCTCCATCTCGTCTCTCCCTTCTCCGCACGCACGATGCTTGAAAGGCCGTCTATTATTATGGGCACGTCGTCCTCCTTAAGGCATTGAGGGTTCAGATACAGTTTGCCGTCTAAGGAGTAAGTGTATATGGGAACGCGGAAGTTCTTCAATCTTGAGCATACTTCATCCGCTGACATACCATTTTCAAAGCTTATCTCAACCCTTGGAATTGCCACCGGTCTTGGATGGTTCCATCCCGGATCGACGACCCGCACGGTCATCTCCTGGTCTATGTCCGATATCATCTTGGCGATATTGTCCGCCATGCTCCTTTGCTTCCTCAACCAGTCCTCATCGTTGAATGTAAGGAATCTTTCCACTGCGGCAACTGTAGCTACAATTATCTCCTTGCTGATCTTCATGGGTCTTCCGATGAACACTCTTGTTCCGTCCGGCCCATTTTCTTCGCTGAATGGCCCAAGTGATTGCGCCATCATTATTATGTCCTTACGGCCGACCATGAGACCAGAGTTGCTCAGCCCGCCCAGCATTTTTCCTCCACTGTACAGTACAAGATCGGAGCCCATCTTCAGATACCTTGTGAGATTTCCCTTCGGTGGTATTTCAGCAGCTGCATCCACTATGACCGGTACATTGTATGAATGGGCTATCCTGATGACCGACTCCAGCGGAAGCGCACCATCCATTGGATCTAATTCATAGTGCAAAACAGCTAGTATATTTTTGCCATGTTTCTTTATCGTTTCTTCAAGCGATTGTTCAGATACGTATCCTTCGTCTCCAAATTCTATGATGCCAGGACCTGCCATGTATATTAGATCCCTGAACTCTGTCTTGTGAGGCCTCTGGACGGCCACCACCATCTTCCTGCCCTCCTCAATGATGTCTTTGATGTATCTTGCCCCTGTTTTCAGGGATAAGAGGGACGCTAATCCCAAGACAGTTCCGGCTGCAGCTCCAGCGGTTATATATGCAGCCTCCACGCCAAGTCTTCTTGCGATATATTCCCCAGCGATCCGAGAAAAATCCTGCATGTTGATGAATATGTCGCTTACGTATTTCATTGATTCAATTATTTCGTCGGATACCGTATTTCCTCCGAGAAATGTCATTGTACCTATGCCGTTGACAACCCGCATGGATCGTACGAATTTCAGAAAATCTGTCAGTATGCTGTTCTCATCGTCGATCATACCAGAAGCAGACCTCCATCCACAACTATATCGGCCCCATTTATATAGCTCGCACCCTTTGACAGAAGGAATAGCACTACCGAGGCCACTTCAGCGGCTTCACCGCGTCTTCCAAGTACGCTTTCAGCAGCATACTGCCTCTCCACCTCGTCTGGATCCAAGCCACGCTTCCTAGCCTGATCGAGTATGTCCTCGTCGTTCATAGGCGTCTTAATATTTCCAGGGCTTACACTGTTTACCCTGATACCTAGCATGCCTAGGTCGGCAGATAGCGCTCTTGTCAGTGCAAGTATTCCTCCCTTGGTCATAGAGTAGAGGGGATGACCTGCCTCAGGCCGCTGTCCGGACACCGATGCTATGTTCACGATGGATGGGTAATCTGATTTTCTGAGAAGCTGGAGGAACTCCCTGGTCATAAGGAAATAACCCTTCAGGTTGACACTGGTTATCCTTTCATAATCATCCTCCGTAGAGTCCTCTATTTTCTTATAGAAGTAGATACCCGCATTGTTCACAAGAAAATCAAGCCGTCCGGAAGTTTCAGCTACACGATCTCTTAGACTTGCGATGTCATCCAGGGAATCAACGCTGCCATGCAGGCCATGGAATCTGCCTTCATCAACACCATGATCTGGAAATGCCTTGTCTATTCCATAAACTTCGGCACCAGCATCCAACAGTGCATCGGCTATTGCCTTTCCTATGCCTTGGAATGCGCCGGTAACCACCGCCGTAGATCCAGAAAAATCGAAGATGTATTTTGCACTCGTCAACTTCATCATTGCACCTCCTCGCTGTTCAGCAGTACACTGCCCAGCTTATTCTTGCTATGAAGATATATTACGTAGACCAGTGATCCTATCAAGAGCGCGAATATGACGTAAAGGCCAGTCAGATACGGCTGGCCTATGCCCACGTATGATGTTATGTCTGCATATATGAAGAGAGCCGCTGCAGCGATGGTTGGCACTAGAGTATACGTTGCAACCTTTGCAGTCACCCGTCTGTAAAGTTTTCTAAAGAATGGTACTGATGAGGCATCAGCGATCAGATGCTGAAGGACCCACATGAATGTTGTTAGCGCACCAAAGAGGAAGAGAGAATAGAAGATGCCCTGTGAGTATCCGTATACGTGCACGAGGGCTATAGGACTAACGATTGTTAAAAGAGCGGTGACTGCCAGTTCAAATGCTGCGGCATATACCGGAGTTTTGTACTTTCTGTGAGTTCTTGAAAATCTCCTTGGAAAAACAAAATTATCACGCCCCATGGCGTATATGAGTCTCGCACCGCTCATTCCGCCAACGATCCCTGCCCAGATCTGCCCTATCAGCGCTATCACTATGAATACAAGCGTCCCTATACTTCCTATATATTTACCGAAGGCCACAACAGCCGGGTTCCAGTCAGTGGCCAGAGAAGATGCATTGGAAAGCCCGACAGCTGCAACCTCTGCATATGTAACGATGACGCTGACAACCGTCAGCAGCACTATTGATATTATTATAGATCTCCACACTGTTCTTTCGCTCGTCCTGGTCTCCTCGGCAAAGTAAAATGGAGCACCATACCCTGTGAAGAAGAGGAATCCAGCTGTAACCGAGGCAAACATGACGCCGGTAATTCCCGCCGGTGCTCTGGCTATATTGAACGCCTGCACACTGTTGTATGGCGTCCTGGCTATTGTTATAAATGAAAAAATAAGCACGATCAGAATCTGCACAGCCACAATTATGAGAACGGACAGACCTGATATCCTTATATCGAAGACTGTGAACAGGAACATGAGCACTGTGGAAATCAATGCTATTATTATGTAAAGTGCCAGAGGAAGAGTGTATCCATAAAGCGCTGAAAGCGCGGTTGAAAGTATGTAAGAGACTGCAACCACCGAGACCACATCCATCAATATATAATAGAAGAGATTAACAAGCGCAACATATTTTCCTGTGGCAGGGCCGAACCCTTTCTCGGCAAAGCCATAGTATCCACCGGCAAAGCTCACATGTTTGGAGAACATCAGTGCGGGAACCGAAACCAGCAGGATGGCTAGTGCCGCGAATATCGGCACTATCGGCGCGGCAAAGCCGGCATACACGACTGCGCCTGCCCCATTGGATACTGCAAAGGCGAGAGGATATATGGATCCCATTGATAGTGCGACAAGCGTCCATAGACCAAGCTCCTTACCCTTTAAGGATGTCTCTTCACTCAAAAGATCACCGGTATGTCATTCATGAACGTGATATAAAGAGCAATCCTTAAATTTTAATTCATATCAATTCAAACGAAAGAATAGCTATTACAGCAAGGGAAATATATAGAAGCAAACCAGGTTAAATATAAATAGAGAATTACAAAAAATATCGATCTGATTTTGATCAGATCACATGTCTGGGTTCTGCGAAGATATCACAGGGACAGGATCCTCAAGCTTCTGGCCTATCTCCTCCTCGGTGAGCTTCCTGCCTATGCTCCTCTCGTAGAAGGCGATGATCCTCTTCTTATCCTCAAGGCTGTACTCCCTGAAATACTTCTCCTTCTTGAGGCTCCTTCCGGTCTTCTCCTCGTATACCTTCGCAGGGATCGAATACTTTCTCTGAGTCGAATCCCTGTAGAGTTCAGGTATGACGTTGAATGCGCAGAACGGTATCACTCTGCCATCCGGCATCGCATAGTGGATATCGCACCTCTCCACACGATCAACATCGTACGTGTACGGGTCCTGGAAGTGCATGAAGCCTATGAACATAGACTTGTAGTGGAACGCCTTCAAACCGTGGTAATCACCCTCTGTGAATGCGTTGTAAACCATGTCCTTCAGCTTGAAGTCCTTCGGCGCCTTCTCATAGTCTACGAACTTCTTGAGGTTGTACAGCAGCTTTGCAGTGCTCTCAACCTTCCTGAGGCTCTTGAACGTTGAATCTCCTATCTCGTCTGCAAGGTTCTGGATGTACTCGAACATTCCCTTCACATCGACAAACCTCGTGACTGGTATGACCTTCTCATCATCCTTGAACAGGTATGTTCCCATACCGCAGGCGTAGTGTATCGATAGCTTGTATGTTGGCCTGCCCTTTAGCGCAGCCACGAAATTGGAAACCGATGCTGTAGACGGCACGGTGAAGAAGTCCTCCCTGCCTATGAGGCCATCCGTCTGCTGTTCGATCTTCTTTATTGCTCCCGGTATGGTTATCCTCTGCTTGGCCCTTGCCCTGTCCGGCATCCTGCCCACCAGGCTCACAGGCTGGAAGTTGACTGCCCTGACCACGTCTATATTCGAAAGCCCAAACCTTATGATATCGCCCAGATACATATCGTTGACTCCGCCTATGACGGTCGGAACAAGGACGACACCGAGCGGTGCCTTCTTGTAGTTCTCCAGGGCAGCAGGTATCTCCCAGAAGTTCTTCGGATTCGATCTTGGTGTAGGGCCATCGAAGCTGGTGTATATGACGTTTGAACCGGCCTCTCTGACCCTTCTCACGAAGTCTGGGTCGAAGGCAGCCCTGACACTGTTCGTGTTGAGCTGGACATGATCGTAGCCCTCTTCCCTGGCTATTCTGACTATATCGATTATATCGTCCCTCATCGTTGGCTCTCCGCCGGTTATCTGGACGGCGTTTGCCCCTACAGGCTTCTCATTCTTCATGCGGCGCAGCATCATTCTTATCTGATCCTGCGTTGGTTCGTAAATGGGTTCATTCTCCTTTGCGTAGAAGAAGCAATACCAGCAGGAGAGATCACACCTGTTCGTAACAACTATATTTCCGAGACCCGTGTGGGATTTGTGTTTGACGCAGAGACCGCAGTGTGTCGGGCATACGATCTTTGAAGCATAATAGGCAACGTTAGGATTCAGTATCTTCACGCCCGGATCCTGCCACTTCTTTGCCTCCTCGAACATCTCGTAGTCTTCCCAGTATTTCTCAACCGTAACGCCGTGCTCTGGGCATTCCTTTATGAGCTTGACCTCGCCACCCTCTTCATACACTATGGCAGGGATCCTCATCTGATCGAACTTCTCCTCGTCAACACAGCCTGGGCATAGGCTTTCTGTTACCCTTATAACAAGCATGTCCTCGTTTATGAGATGGCCCATTTCATTAACAAACTCATCAACACTCTTAAATGGAGCATTTTCACTTATTTCAAAGTCACTGGCGAACCTTATGTTTGGATATTTTTCCTTCTCAACCGACAGCATCTTTTGAATTCACCAACACTATAAAAGTATGGAATATTAAAACTGTTTTGTCTCTGCCTCTGCTAATAACGTAGTTTGGCGATTAGCATTACAAGATACAATGTTATAGCCCTATCGTATACAGCGTATACGTATTTTGTAAAATATTCTTATATTTAACTACAAAAATTGTCGTTTTGGTGAAAATCAAAAATGAGTATTAATTGGTATATATTCTTTGTTGATTTCGATCCATGTCATTCGAAATGCAGGGCTTCTGCATAGTTGCCAAGATCGAGGAGGCCATGGCCGGAGAAGCTTACAAGAACGGTCTTCTTCTCGCCTCTGTTCTTATCTGCTATTTCCTTCAGTATGGGAAGTGCATGCGATGTTTCTGGAGCAGGTATGTAACCCTCCGTTTCTGAGAATATCCTTGCCCATTTGAATGCCTCCTCCTGATCGTAATCCCTTGCAGACACTATGCCCTTGTTCATCAGCAGGCTTAGCGTTGGGGCAACTGCGTGATAGCGCAGGCCGCCGGCGTAAACTGCCGGAGGTATGAAGTCGTAACCGATGGTGTACATCTTGAGCAAGGGCAGAACCTTCCCGGTGTCAGGATAATCATACCTGTATTCGCCCTCCGTCATCTTGGGCACCTCCTTCGATCCAGAGGCTATGTACGTCCTCCTGATCTTTCCTGAGGAAAGTTCGTCGGCCAGGAACGGGAAGGCAAGTGCGGCGTAGTTCGAACCACCGCCAACGACACCGACTATGTAATCCGGATCCTCACCGGCCATCTCCATCTGCTTCTTTGCCTCCATGCCTGCTATTGTTTTGAAAAGTATGTCCGAATTTATAACACTTCCAGCGATGTACTTTCCACCATTGTCAAGTGCGTAATGTATGGCCTCGCTTATGGCTAGACCAAGCGATCCTGGAGTGTCCGGCATCCTCTTCAGGACTTCCCTTCCATACTCTGTGAATTCGGATGGACTTGGATGGGGGTGTGCCCCGTACATGTACATCATGTATTTGCGGTATGGCTTTGCATAGAAACTAGTCCGTACCATGAAAATGTGCGATTCCATGTGGAAGAGCGCCGAGGCGAGGGCAACTGCGGAACCCCACTGGCCTGCACCCGTTTCCGTTGATACGAATTTTGCGCCCTCCTCCCTCGCAAAGAAGACATGCGCAAGCGCACTGTTTATCTTGTGCGAACCTGAATACGTGTAGGATTCCATCTTCAGGAATATCTTCAGATTTCCTCCAAGCAATTCCTCCAGCTTCTTTGCCCTTATTATCGGGGTCGGCCTGCCAACCTGCATGTACCTCTCGAGTATCTCATCAGGTATCTTCGGATAGCGCTCGCCGGAAAACTCGTACTCCAGAACCTTTGCCGGCACAGCCTTCTTAAGCGTATCGAATGCCTCTCCAGTCTCGTCCCTGGGTGTTGGCAGTTCCTCCGGGAGATCGGGCAAAATGTTGTACCAGTGATCTGGCATCTCGTCCTGTTTTAGATCTATTCTTATCATTGCTCAGATTATGAAAATCATGTATAAAATTTATGCGGTATGCAATTATTGTATGTATGAATATTTAATTATTCCATTCTCCTCGATCCGCCTGACCATGCCCTTGCGATCCATGTGCTTGAGGTGCGATACCGTTTCCAGTATGGCAAAGTTCCTCTCCATGAAGTTCATCGTATCCATCTTCCTGCCCTTGCTCCAGGTTATGTCCCTTGCAACCTCGTAGGCTGTCTTGGGCGACTTCAGGGCAGCGATGATGGCACGCATCCTGTCATGGTGATGCTTCTCTATATCATCGATTCGGATCTTAGGTTCTGTTATCACGTTTCCATGGCCCGGAAAAATCCGATCCACCTTCATGGCCCTGACCTTCTCGAGGCTTTCCAGATAATTTCCAAGATCGTCCTCATCTCCATAAACGGCGATGTTGGGTGTTATCCTGTCGAGTATATGATCCCCTGCAAAGAGATCGCGGCTATCCTCGATGTAGACCGCGGTTGATCCAGGGCTGTGGCCAGGCACCTCTACGAATTTAATACCGGAGGCGTTTATCTTCCTGTAATCTTGAACGAAATCCAACTTCGAATAGTAATCGAAGTACCGTATCACAGGATGCATGGTTATTATCTCCTCAACCATCGATGGCGGGACTCCATTGACCCTGAAGATCTCTGAGTGCCTCTTTATGTATCCATCGCGATCCTCATTGGCGTTCATGATCAGATCGAGATCAAGATGATTCATGTATGCCGGTATGCCGTATTTTTCATGGAGATAGAGGACGCCCCCAAGGTGGTCGATGTGGAGGTGCGTGATAAACACAAAATCGATCTTCTTAAGGTTCTGTTCTATGGATTTGATTGAATTATCGGACATGCCTGAATCTATCAGGAATGCAGAATCATCGGTTTCGAGCCTGTATATATTGGCAGTCTTGAGTGCCCTTATCTCGATTGGCACTGTGAATGTTTCTATGAGCAATTGCATGCACTGACATTGGCGTTCGATTGATAACATTTTTGATTGTAAATTATTTATATGTTATGATAATTGATTTATTGATATGCTATCCTATTATATTGATTTGCAAAATTTGATATATGATATCATTTATCTATAGAACATGGAACACACAAGGCTGCACAACAAAGGTCTGACTCTAGATAAGATCTTTCTGAAAACACTGCGAACCACCCATAACGGTTTTCTGACGGATGGAAAGGATCGCATCGGATATGGAGAATTCTATGACAGAGTCATAGCCATAGCGGAAGAGCTTCACAGGGATCTTGGAGAAAACAGAACCGTATCAGTGATGGACTGGAATACTCTAAATTTCGCCACGCTGCTCTATGCGGTACCGCTATCAGGAAACGTACTTCATCCAGTGGATGTCAGGCAACCGCCTGAACAGGTGATGTCCTCCATGAAGGAAGCTCAAAGCAGCTATCTTCTGTATTCGGCAGATTTCGGCAGGCTTGCTGACGCCGTGAAAACTTCCGGCATCGTCAAGGAAGACAATATCAGGAGCACCAAGGAAGTGTTTGATGAGAGCACCGATCATAAGCCTGGGAATGCTGGTCTGCCGGAACTGGAAGAGGACAGGATAGCGTCGGTACTCTTTTCCAGCGGCACCACTGGCAAGCCCAAGGGCGTGAGGTACAGGCACAGAGATATAGTGCTGACCATATGGGCCATGGAGACCAATCTGTCTGCTTTTCCAGGCCCGGCAAGGTTGGCTTCTTCGGATACCGTATTCTCGCTGATTCCGTTCTTTCACCTCTGGTCCTGGGGAACGCTCTACATATCAACGCTCATAGGGGCCAGCTACGTGGTAGGAGGAAGATTCGACCCAGGATCCACATCGGATCTCATAAAGAGAAACGGCGTAACCTGGATGAGCATGGTTCCGACGATGTTCAATGCCCTTATCTCTTGGGACAGGAACTCTCTGGACGGTATGAAGATACTCATAGGCGGATCAGCAATACCGTCGGGCATACTCAACTTCGCCTCCGATCATCAGATTGAGCTGACCGGGATCTACGGATTCACCGATGGACTAGCAGCAGGAATAGGAACTTCGAACATAAACGGAAGCCTATCGGAAAGAAATGCTGATGCGGTGAACGCCATAACTCCATTGGTATTCACGGATTTCGAGGTGGAGGGAGAAAACAACGAAATCAAATTCAGATCTCCATGGATACCAGAGGGCTACTTCAATGTTCAGGAGGAAAGGGCATACAGGGACGGCTGGTTCTATCCGGGCGATTCCGCAGAATTCACGCAGGACGGCAAGATAAGGATAAGGGACAGGATAAAGGATCTGATCAAGAGCGGCGGAGAATTCATTCCAAGCGCACTTCTCGAATACTATATCTCCGAAATAGGCGATATAGGCGATGTCGCTGTAATAGGTGTTCATGACGATAAATGGATAGAAAGGCCTGTTGCGATCTACCGGACAAGAAGCGGTGCCACCGTAAATGACGAAATCATCAGGTCGTACCTGAAGGATCTTTCCAACAAAGGCTTAATCAGAGACTGGTGGATTCCTGATCGCTTTATTCCTGTGGACAGCATGCCCATGACCGGCACGGGAAAGATCGACAAAAAGACGCTCAGGGCCATGCTGGAGAAGGGGGATCTCAGAACGGATCGAAAGTAAGGATATTCCGAATGAAGTGAGTGGTGTATGGCAGCCATTAGAATCAAGAGGGTCTACGACCAGTATTCGGGTGATGATGGCTACAGAGTTTTTGTAGAGAAGCTGTGGCCTAGAGGCATCAAAAAGGAGGATCTGAAGATGGATCTGTGGGCAAAGGATCTGGCGCCCAGCGATGATCTCAGGAGATGGTATTCTCACGATCCGGAAAAATGGGATGAATTCAGAAAGAGGTACAGGAAGGAGCTGTGCAGTAAGAAACAGCTTGAGGATCTTAGAAAAGTTGAGAACCTGACCCTTCTAGTTGCATCCAAGAGCGAACTCAACGGTGCAGCTGTGATCAAGGAGATCCTTGAGGGATGGGACGATTTCGAGGATTTCTGTTCCAGCGTTCGCGGCGATCAGATCATGAATCGAAGTCACATCGATGACTAGACGAAGACAACACAAACATTAATTAACGATCTCATATGACGGCAAGCATGAAGATCAGGACAGCAGAGGCCATAGCTGTTGTTATCGTGATAGCGATAATAATCTACGGCATAGTACCTCTGCTGGTATCGACATCGCCTGCGGACATGAAGTCTGGAGATACCTATTATATTGAGGGCAAGATAACGAGTGAGCTTGAGAAATCCAATTTCTCAATATTCATACTTAACACCGGATCGACAAATGTCACCGTATACTATCAGGGCGTTGCGCCTGCCGTTGGATCCTACGTTCTGGTTAAGGGCACATACACTACGATACCATTATTCAGTGATCTGGGTATATTAAAAGCGTCGAACGTGTATTACTGGCTGTACATTCTGTGATCATCGCACACCGCTTAGTACAATAGACTCAAGCGACAGAAACATGTTAAATATGTTCTGCACCTATTCTATGCATGCGAGATCAGACTGTCGATGATATTCTAGGCCTTAGGAATATAGAGGAAGTGAAGATCGCACAGAATGGAAAGATCGTTGGAACGATTGTATCAGACAATTTCAGGGAGTACAGAAAGAAAGAGTTCAGGAAGATCGTGTACATGTTCGATGAAAAATTCAACATCCTGGCCAGATACGATGGCTACGGCCTTCATTCACTATCTTTTTCCGATGATGGGAGCGCCGTATTCGCGGAAGGAAACGAGATAGTAGTGTTGAGCCAATCCGGAATGCCGGTAAAATACGATACCGGCATGAAGGTATCATCCATAAGCTTCATGTCAGGCAAGCCTCTCTTTACAGGCACAATGGAGACAAAGAAAAAGGAGGATGATGCCTATTTCTTTGAAGAGGAGGATCCGTTCACGAACCTCTATCTCATGGACAGCTCTGGCATAAAGAAAATAACGGATAATCTACAGATCTGGGAATTTTCATCATCAGATGGTGTAATATATACTGTAGCTTCGAAATGCCCGCAGGAGAGCTGCTGGTACGCCTCGAAGGTGTACAGAATAGTCCCTGGAAAGGATCCGGAGATCATTTACGACCCAGGCAAGAGGCAGATAGGAAAGATAACCACGGATGGAAAGAGATCAGCGTTTCTCGAATCGGTGATGAGCGACCGCGGCGTAATATCCGGCGATATCATTCTCTATGATGGATCCGCCAGGAATATAACGGAGGGATCAACTAGCAGCTATTCCCACGTGATCCTGTGCGATAACGCGGTCTTTGCCCTTGAAAATGACAGGACGACGTTCCGAATAAGAAACTTGGACAGCGGGGAAATCATCTGGTCCGGCATGGGTGCGGTTTATCCGGTATATTCGCCATCGTTTGATCATGCCGCGGATGCGTTCGCCTTCGCTTTCTCTTCACCCGCAGATCCCCCGGAAATACATCTGCTTAGGGATGCAGAAACAAAATCATCCATAAATTCCCATCTTGATGGGGTCTCACCCTATCCTGCAGAGATCGTTGAATGGAAGGCTAAGGACGGGGAGGATCTCTATGGCATCCTGCGTTTGATCGATCCGAAGAATCCGCTGATAGTATACATCCATGGAGGCCCCACCTCGTTCTCCTACGCTTCGTTTCTTGACCGCACATCCATATACCTTGGATACGGATTCAACGTCTTTGCGCCGAATTATCGCGGAAGCGTTGGGAAGGGCAGGCGATACGCAGAGCTGAACGTGGGTGACCTCGGCGGAAAAGACTTCGATGACGTGATCTCCGGAATAGAATTCCTGAAAAATACAGGGAAGATAGCGACGGACAGGATATACATAACCGGTGGATCATACGGCGGCTACATGTCTGCGCTGGCAGTTATGAAGACAGACATCTTCAGAGCGTCAGTTTCGCTTTTCGGCATATCGGACTGGGTGTCGTTCCACGGAGTGAGCAACCTCCATCTCTGGGACAGGCTCCACATGGATGCCGATCCATGGGCATTCAAAAAGTACGATGAATACTCACCCATAAGGATAATGCATGAACCGAAAACGCCCACACTCCTGATGCATGGGATCAAGGATCCATACGTACCCATAGGCCAGTACTATGAATTTTACAGGTTCCTCAAGGAGAAGAACTGCGAGGTACGCATGATCGTTTTCCCCAGGGAGGGCCATGGATTCACGGAAAAGGAACATATAAGAAGGCAGTACATGGAAACGATTCGCTTTATGAAGGATCACTGATTCCATGGCATAATTTTTTATCCATGCTGAAATTTCAATCCCCATGAAGTTTGAATATGAATACATGGAGACGCCTGAAGATCTGCTGATGTCCCTGTCCGCCGGCTTCGCCATGGCTATGAGGAACATAGCCACGGTCTATTCCTACAAAGGCTATCTGTCCTACTATACGCCTGCGATGAGCGATGGAGAAGAACTTACAATGTTCGTAACGCTGACGAAGGGGGAGCTGGCGCCTGGCCTCATAGATTTTGATTCGGAGAATAAAAGGATCGAGCACGTGAAGAAGGCCACTAATCCAGAGGCTTACCACTTTCTGGTCATAAGGCCGCAGATATCAACGGTACTCGATAAGGCAATATACGATTTTGAGAAATCTAGGAATCAACCCTAGATGCATCGTATATCGTGTTTCCATGAACGATGGTCATCAGCGGCTTCGCTTCCTTTAACCTCCTCCTGTCCTCAATATTCCTTTCATTGAAGACGGCGAAATCCGCGGAGTATCCCGTTTCTATCCTCCCGATCCAGTTTTCAGCGCCGATCAGGTATGATCCAGCTTCGCTGTACGAACGTACGGCCTCCTCAAACGTTATGCGCTGCTGGCTGAATTCGCTGTTCACGGCGTAATGTATTCCGTACATGGGACCGAGGGGCATTGAATCGGAACCGAAGGCCAGTTTCAGGCCCTTATCGAGTATATCCCTGTATGGATTATTGCGGTAAAGCCATGATTCGCCCAGCCTGTCCTGATACATGCCGCCATGGCCCGCCCACTCAAGAAAATTGGGCTGTGCAGATACAATGGTATTCGCGTCTATGATATCGAGTACACCGTCCTCGACAAGCTCGAAGTGTTCTATCGAGTTCCTCTGCCTTCCAGCGTGCCTGTGCATGGTCTCGGCGGCCACCCTGACGGCCAGATCTCCGATCGCATGCACCGCAACCGGCAGGTTTCTGGACCATGTCCCCTCACAGAACCTCTCGAATTGCTGCTCGCTCATCTTCAGATTCTTCGTGTCCCAACCTTCGTGTGCCGCAGTCCTCGCTCCAAGCGACCCGTCGAGGAACGTCTTGACGCCCCAGTCAGACGGATCGGATCCGAAACCGGCAAAGAGATCCTCTGCGTATATGACCTTGAATATCCTAACATTGCTCTTTATCCTTCTGTAAGCATCGTATGTCGCCCGATCAACTATGTCGCGCACGCCCGTTATACCGAGCGATGCAGATATACCTATTGCGGTCTGCAGGGCCTGAACGTATTCCTCTTCGCCAGGTTTCACCAGCGGATCAAGCATCTGCATGTCCTCTTCCCTGAATATGCCGTCTGGCCTGTGCTGTCCGATCGATCTCATGGCCTGATCGTTAGCAACGGCCATGTGGCCATCCCGCCGGAAAGCAACCACCGGCTTAACTATGCCGTCAAGATCCGAGGCCGTGATGTATGTTGGATCATCCCTCCACCTGGATTCATCCCAGCGGTAGGCCACAACCTTATCGTGCTTCTCAGCGTATCTCCTTATGGCATCTATGGCCTCGATCTTAGCCTCGTATTCGAAAAGGTTTAGCCTTGTCTGTTCGAGTCCTGTGCTCAGAAGATGTGCATGGGAATCTATGAAGCCCGGCAGAACGTATCCGCCTGACAGATCGAAGGTATTCTTAGCTTCCAAGCCATGATCCCTGCCGACGTACACTATCCTTCCTCTGTCTATGGCTATCGTGTCTGCATCCTCATGGCCGAATATCCTTGCATTCGTGATCAGGGTATCGAAGACCAGGGGCATCACTCATCACCCGTACCTGCACCCATGTGTTCCATTGAAGGAGAGAAATCGATACTGGCATATTCATCTTTCCTGGCCATGAGTATAAGCGCTGATATCACTATCCAGGCTGCAAAAACAATGGGTGCGATGAGATACGGCATGGTCATGCCGATCAACGAATAATAATACGCCGTGATCATCAGGATGGTGGTCAGCGATGGCAAAGCGATCCAGAAGATGAAGTTTCCAGATCGCCTTTTCACAGAGGATACTGATAGCGATGTATTCGTCAGTATGTGTATCAGCAGCGTGGACAGCGTTGCTATGGTTCCGAATATTGCCCATGCATAGAAAAGGCCTGCGTAAAAGCCATCTGCGAGGTAAAAGTAGGTACCGAGCATCGCAGCTGAAACTGCAGATATTGCATACGTCATGTCGATGCTTCTTGCCGGCACTCCACGTCCATCGATCCTGCCCAGCCATCCAGGAAGCACTCTGTCCCTTCCAAGCGCGTACATGACTCGCGTCATTGGCGTTCCCATGCCGATGACTGTACCGTAAGTTGAGAGAAAAGTGCTCACAACGATGAATATAACGGCACCTGCAAGGCCGGTGAAGCGCCTCGCCACTATCAGGCCAGGTATGATCGAAGAGGAGAAGTTTCCTAGATTGCTTAGTCCGAAGCCCACTACCATAGCATAGGATCCCAGGACAAAGATCGCTCCAGCCATCACCACAATTGCTATTATGGCCTTCTTTATGGTTTTCCTTGGAGATCTCGCCTCCTCCCCCATCGGCACAACAGATCCATAGCCGGCGAATGCAAGATATCCGCCAACTATGAATCCTAGGAAGACGCCAGTCCATCCAGAACCGGAGGACGGAATGAATGCCTGCACCGTGTTATCATCAGCGGACGGTATGATTATCATCGACAATATGGCAACAAATGCAATCTGTATCGATCCGAGTATCAGTGCGAGCCTGAGGGATGGTTTTGCGCCTCTCCTCATGAGCACGTAGGAAAGGGCCATCATCGATCCCATCCACACCATACCAGACCAAACCGGAAGGGATGTACCGAACGCGTAGTTCAGAGATTTTGAAAATCCCCATATTACGATTAGATACTCAAGAGCAAGATTTGACGCCTGGTACAGCAGGTACTGCAAGCCTGTGAATTTGCCCACATGCCTGCCAAGGCCATGTTCAACGTAAGCATAGTATCCTCCAGCATGGCTGATTATGCCTGAGAACTGATATATCGTGTTCGCAGCCAGTACCACAGCAACGAAAGAAATGAGCATTGCAAGGGGTGCATTGATTCCTGAGAGCCCAACGATGCTCACTATGAGGCCCGACAATATCGTTATAGGCGTGATCTGACCCAGGCCCTGAAAGACCAGATCCCACGTGCCCAATTTTCTTGCTTCAGAATCCTCCCGATACGCCATAGCCGGATGAAATTATCCTCATACATAAATATTTGTTTTCGTAATTCTGCTACTAAATTCGTATCAAAGCGATCCAATTTATGATAAGATTCAATGTAAATCCACGTCAGCGGATAAGCAATTGGGCGAAGGTTTCATCGGTCAATGCAACGAAACATCGCAGTATCATGGTATATGCCAGCGCAAATGATCGTAACCGGCGTATCGTTCATACAAGTGATGCGTTCTGTTAGAAAAATACGATGGGTTTTTGATCCGTTTATGCAATGACGGGTTTGCCCACGACCATTATGGAGATATCCGAAAAATCTGATCCGATTAGATCCTTGAGGAATGAAGCTGTCCGCCTCTCATCAGCTGCCGTTGCTCTTTCTATGACAACCGCAGGAAGATCACCAAAACCCCTATCAGTGAGGAACTTCGCGATGTCCTTTGGCATGAAGTCGTACGGGCGCGGTATTATTATCGCTCTCTTCCTCTCCGAAATCGTTCTGAGAAGATCCGCCTTCCGATCCTCGATATCCCCCGTCACATGGAAGGATATGATGCCGGCCATCTCTATCGCCATGCCAGTTATGCTGGATGCGGCCTGTACAGAACTGATGCCCGGTATTATGTCAAAATTTCTGCATTTTGAGGTGAACCGCCTTATGAGCTCCGATTCCGTGAAGCACGAATCGCCAGTGAAGAGATAGGCTATTCTGTATCCTTTTTCGTAGAGATCGATGACCTCGTCCACATATCTCTGCTGTTCCTTCCAGTGGAATACGACCTTTGGCTTGTTCCACAGCATGCTCTTCGCTATATCTAGAGGCATCTGGTATCCGGCAACGATATCGGATGCAACAATGGCCCTTCTCGCCTTCATCGTCATCAGATCCGGATCAGATGGCCCGACGCCTATGAACGAAATGTGGCCGGAAAATAATTTTCTGCGCCTCGCCGCGGCCAGCGTCACGGATCTGCCGCATGATCTGAACGGCAGGAATATTTTCGAACCAGGGCCGAGCGATCTGATTGCGCATGGTTCAGCCACACCTGGTACACCGAATACGTCTCTCGCTTTATCCGATACGTGCGTCAGCATCTCCGGGTCAATGTCCCTGATATCGGCGGGATCGAACTTCACAAACCTCGTGCCTTTTCTTATTATCGATACGTCTGGAAGATCCTTGATGCTGGAAACGTAGTCGATGTCTTCCCATGCCAGCCCGGCCTCTTCAAGGAATCTTTCAAGGCACGCGGATATAAGTTCAGCATCTGCACTGCTATTGAAGCCGATGCCTATGGAGATATCGTCCGGTATCAGGTAGCAGGTGTTCGCATCCTCTCCCGGCTCGTCAGCCAGCACTATGGCATAACCGTGTTTTTCATCCGAGCTTTCTGCAAAGAGGCGGCGTAGCATCGATCTCTTTTTCGATCGGAATATCACAGGCACGTGTTCGCCGTTGGCTATCGCTGCATTGACCGGTATGATGCATTCCGGGTTTGCGATCGTCGCAAGCAACGATCTTGCGATTTTTTCGACCGAGACTCTTCCACCTGATTCTATGCCGTCTGTGATCACCGCCTGGCCATCGATTATGCCAGCTATATAAGCGGCAAGTTCGTCTGAACCGCCGGCATGACCGGCAGAGGCAGCAACCGCAAACCTTCCTGCATCGTCCACCACAACCACGGGAACGTCATGGTTCTTCTCTATCATGAGATCCGCAGATATCCTGTAAAATCCGGGAAGGGACATCACAAGCACCGCCGCATCGTACCTGCGCAGGTTATCCGCAAGAAACACCTTGACTGGATCGCTTAATATATCACAGCCATCTACGTGATACCTGCAGAAAGCATCCACTATATGCCCGCGAGACCTCATTACTGTGGAGATGCGCGATGCAACTTCGGATCCCCTCTTGGATATCGATACCACGAGCATTCTTCTGATCTCATCGATCATGGCCATTTTTAACACCGCGAAAAGAGTGCACGTATTCTGGGTCATAGAGCTTGCTGTGCTTCACAAACTTTGGATCCACAACATCGCCCACTATTATTAGCGCAGTCCGGTATATTCTCCTCTCGTGGACGAGCGTTGCGATATTTGAAAGCCTGCCCTTTATGACGATCTCATCCGGCCATGTTGATCTGTACACCACTCCGACAGGTGTATCCGGGCTATAGCCTCCATCGATCAGATCCTTCACTATGCTGTCTATTATGTGTATGCCTGTGAAAATGACCATCGTGCTGCCATGCTCTGCCAGTTTTCTTATCTGCTCCCGATCCGGCACGGGTATGCGGAGCGAACCCCGGGCTATGATTACGGCCTGCGATATTCCATCCATAGTAAGCTCAATACCCAGCGAGGCTGCAGCAGATGTCAGTACGCTGACCCCTGGCACGACTTCATAGGGTATGCCAAGGGCCTCAAGGTATGAGGTCTGATCCTTCAGTGCACCGTATATGTGCGGATCGCCTGAATGTATTCTGGCAACATCCAGCCCCCTTTCATAGGCATCCTTTATTATGTCCATTATCTGGTTTATGTTCAGCTCTGCGCTGTTGTGGATCTCCGATCCTGGCCTGGCCAGCTTCAATATCTCCGGGTTTACCAGCGAACCGGCATATATTATGACATCACACGACTCTATCAAGCGTCTGGCCTTAACCGTCAGGAGATCTGGATCCCCTGGCCCTGCACCTATTATGTACACCTTTGCCATTTCAATTCCTCCTCAATATCAGCATCGAAAAATAGTCTCCCGCATCATCTCCCGGCCTGTCCATTATCAATTGATCCGCCATCGTGCATCTCCTAGCATATACCGATACCGAAAATTCCGGAAAGCGATGCCTGGCCTCCCTGATGGCTGAGGATCCGGATGGCACCTTGATCACGATCACGGTATCGAAGTTGAGAGATCCTCTTTTCATGAAGTCCGTGTAGGTGAGAATGGCTATGCTTTCATCACCCTTTGCGAGGTTCATGCCCGCAACGGATGAACAGGCGTCCAGAGAGCTGACGCCCGCCACGAATCTGATCTCGATGCCCATGCCCCGTATGCTATCCAGTATGTTGCTGAACGTACTGTAGAAGGTCGGGTTGCCAAGCACAGCGTACGATACCTTCTTTCCAGAAGACACAGCATCCGCTATACTAGATACGTTAGACCTCCAGGCGCGCTGATTGAGATCCCTGTCACGCGTCATCGGGAATTCAAGATCGATTATATCCTGATGGCTTGGAAAGCCATGCCTCGCAGCCAGATCGCTGATCAGACGACGCGAAAGGCTTCTGTCCGAGGATGAACCTGGGACGAATATAACATCGCTGTTCCTGAGCGTCTCTATCGCTTTTACCGTTACATAATCCGGGTCGCCTGGTCCAAGGCCGACAACGTGCATCATCATGGGGCATCACCTGAAATTATGAACACGGGATTTCTCGCTATCATGGCATAGCCCTCGGACGTCCGCATGCCATTGCTCACCATCACCTGCGTTATGTTAACACCGGAGTATCCACGTGTGTTCATCTCCTCCAGAGATAGGTAGGCAGTGTGGATCTGTATTGCATTCACAACCACCCTGGATGCGTGGTGAACCATCCTTTCTATCCTCTCGAAGAGATCGTGGATCCTAGCTGTTCCACCGCCGACGAAGACAGCATCGAATTCTTCGTCCGAATCGTACTTGTAAACATCCGAGATCACGATCCTGTAATTGCTGAATCTACATAGGTTCCTGCAGTTTCTCATCGTGAGATCGGCCGCTTCCCCGCTGACGTCTAAGCCAGTGACCGATCCATTTTCTCCGATGATGTTTGATATCTCCACGGTCATGGAACCGGATCCGCATCCTATATCCATCACGCGCATACCCGGCCTGATCCTTAGATCGGAGAGGCTGATGATCCGGATCTCCCTCTTCGTCATCGGTATTCCTTCGCTTCGCTGGAAAAACTCGTCCGGAATGCCACGAACCTCATATACCCAATTTTCTCCTTCCATCCTCACTCACCAGTTTCGATATGCCCTGCGACAGGTGATACGCGTATGGCCTGCCGTCTGAATCTATCATGACGCAGGAGAATTCTGCGGATCTGCCATACAGGGATCGAAGCCTCTCTACGATGCGGCTGGCGATTGCGCCGGCCACAGAATCCAGTAGGCCAATGCTTCTGAGAACGGCGAAGGCACTTTCCACAGTGTTCGATGACAGTATCTTCGATATTGTATCCCTGTCAGCTCCATTCAACGCGGCGTATGCTGCAATCGTCTCAAACCTGGCGTCTGCAATGCGGCTGTGCGTATTCATCACTCCGGCCGCCATCTTCACGAGCTTTCCGGGCAGACCGAACACCACGATCTCCCTGTATCCTTTTTCTATGGCCATCTCGATGGCCGATCCGATGCGATCGCCCGTTAGGATGAATGACGCAGGGTGCAGCCTGAGATAGGATTCTGCAAATCTCATAGCGGTGTTGCCCGGGCACATGACCGCTACGGTACTGACACATCTCCCCGTTTGCAGCAGGTACTCGATATGCGCCTCATAATCCGGGCCAGATACTGGCTCCTCTATTCCGGTGGTTCCGAGTATGGATATTCCACCTGATATGCCAACCCTCGGGTTCATCGTGTCTCTGGCGAGATCCTCGCCACCCGGAACGGAGATGTATACATCGAAGCCGGCGGATCCGGAGACCTCCCTGACCGCGTTCTCTATCATCATCCTCGCGACTGGATTTATCGCAGGATCGCCCCTCCTCACCGGCAACCCATCGGATACCGCTACACCTATACCCTCTCCAGCAAAGATGTTTATCAATCCATCATCGCGGATGACTGCCCTGCTCTCAAAGAGCGCACCATTGAGCGTATCTGGATTGTCTCCGGAGAACTTTCTCACGGCCGCTATGCCGGATCTTGCATCGATCTGCTTCATCATCTCCACCTTGACCTCGATCCTTAGGCCTATTGGTGTCGGTACACCAACATAGTCCGAAATCGTGCCCATGGCGGCCAGGACAGACGCCTTTGCTGCAGCAGCTGCTGCCAGGCCGCTGGTTATGCCGTACTGCTGAAACGGATTTGACTGCGTCATCTGTCTATCGCGTACTTTCGGCCGTAGCCCCTCCTCGTTGCCATCATGTTCCTGTAGACGAATGTCTCAGAATTTCCTATTATCACCGTGGTGAGCATGTCTATATCCTCGATATTCAGATTCGAGAGTGTTGTTATCGTCACGGACTGTCGTTCCCGGTATGCATTTCTCACTATCCCGACTGCGGTCTCCGGATTCCTGTACCTCAAGAATATGTCTACGGCCTTCCGAATATTGTCTGGAAATCTGGATCCGCGCGGATTGTAGATCACGGTGACGATATCAGCCTTGGCAAACGCCTCCACTCTTTTCATTATCGTGTCAAGCGGCGTCAAAAGATCGCTCATGCTTATGACAGCAAAGTCATTGGTAAGGGGCGAACCAAGCAGAGAAGCAGCGGAGGATAAAGCCGATATGCCCGGTATGATTTCGATCTTCACCTCCGACTTCCTCCTCTCCGCCATCTCCAGGACAGGCGCTGCTATGCCGTATATGCCGGCATCGCCGCTTGACACCAGCCCAACCGTAATTCCACCTTCAGCCAGTTCTATGGCTCTCCTGGCCCTTGCAAGCTCATTCGTCATGCCGCTCGATTCAAACTTTGCATTTGGGAATCTGTCTCTCAGGAAGGAAATGTAAAGCGTGAACCCGATTATGACTTCGCATGACGACAGAGCTTTTTCAGCAGCCGGTGTCATATGGTCAGGGTCGCCGGGTCCTATGCCCGCGATGTATATCGTTCCGATCATGCCAAAAACCTCCCAAAACCGTTGACTATCGATGCGGCGATGGGGCTTCCGCCGCGATGACCCTCAACCGATATGTATTCGATGTGGCTGGAAACGAGATCCTCCTTAGCCTTGCTCGCGTTGATGAACCCAACGGGAATGCCGACGATGGGTATGTCGTACCAGCCATTTTCCTCTATCATCCTCATGGCTTCCAACAAGGCTGTAGGCGCATTTCCGATCACTATCACAGAATTCCTGTGATCCTGCATTGCGATCCTGATCCCAGCCGCAGATCTTGTTATTCCATTAACATCCGCCATCTCCTTAGATCTGACATCGTTAAGGTAGCAAACCACCCTGTTCCTTTCAAGTACAGGCCTGGAGTATATTCCGGCACGCACCATCTCGCTATCGCATATTATGGTGCAGCCCTCCTTGAGCTTTGCAAGCATGGATTTGAAGAAACCGTCGCTGTATCTGATCAGTGGAGCTATAGCGAAGTCACCTGCAGCATGGATCGCCTTAACAACGATATGGCGCATTGGGCCGCTGATATCTGGATCGATCATGGAATCGATTGCGGCGAGGCTTCTTTCTTCTATCTTATCGCTGCTGTATTCCTCGCCGGCAGCCGCCATCTCATTGGCGATCTCCGCATGTATAAGATCTAATATTCTGATCCGTAGCTTCTCCGGAGACAGTTTGCGATCGCCTGAATTTATGAATTCGGCCATACCGCCTGATCGTATGCTTACTCTGCCAGGTTCCAGATCAATTTCGTATTCCAGCCTCATCCTTCTCTATCACCCCGTCAACCATGATCATGCGGCCAACAACGATTATGGCCGGCATCCGGATCTCTTGATCGCCAATATGCCATGCATCACGGTAAACCAAAACCCTCTGATCCGTACGCGTGCCATTCTCTATTATCGCAATTGGCCATTCGTAACGGATACCGATAAGAAGATCGCGAATTCTGCCGAGATACCTCGATCCCATCATTATGACCACTGATCCAGAGGCATTCAGGGCAGACCTTATCTCAGCCTCATTGAAGCCTCCTGAAGCATCGCTCGCGGAGACAACGGTGAACGATTCTGATCTGCCCCGGCCGGTAAGTACAATTCCGGCTGCCTCCGGAACCGCTATGGCCGATGAGACGCCAGGGATCACCTCGTATTCTATGCCGCGATCCATGATCATCCGTATCTCCTCGTACAGGTGTGAAAATACAGAAGGATCGCCCTCCTTCAGATGAGAGGCAACGCTGAATTCCGTGCTGTCAAGGATCGCCGATATCCTATCGATTATTCCCGAATGGCCGCCAGATGCCCTGTGGCCCACACGTAAAACGCGCTTGCCAGCGCAGACGGATTCTATGATCTCGTCTGGGACCAGGCTGTCTACGAGAACAAGATCGGATTCTGCGATGGCCTTAACAGCACGAACTGTGATAAGGCCTGGATCGCCCGGGCCGGCACCGACGATATAGTATTTTCTCGATTTCATTGATCCTCAATCATCCTTCTGACAATGGATTCAGGATCCCCTGTTCTCTCGGCGATCATGCGCCTTATTTCCCTGTTGACCGCGATCTTATACATGAGTATTCTCCTGCGCTTCCTGTCCGAAACGGATGATATTATCATCTGCCTGTTTCTGGAGATGAAATCAACAGCCATGGCGTCGTAATCCGTAATTATGGAGTATTTTTTGATATATGCGTCAATTTTCTTCTTAATCATAACGGTCATCGCCGGGCTCTTTCCCCTTGTAGATATGCCAAGGTATATGGGCCCGCGCTGGATGATTGCGCAGAGATTGAGATCGCTGAGGCTCACCCTGTCCGGTACGTAGACCATCCTAGAGTAAGGTGAAACAGCCTCGGCTATCCTTCTGTCAAGTTCCTCGTCCTCCGTTGAGATGAACGTTATTATGGGCCTGACCTCCATGGCCTTTGCTATTCCATCCTCAAACCTCTGTGAGATAACGATGGCGTTTGGCAGATCAATGCGTTCATCGCTGAATGCGTAAATGACGGACGCTTCCCTTGAGAAACTCCTGATCTTCTCTTTAAATTCGCTCCCCCGGCCAATGAAGACAAGCGGATGGCGGTCGATCTTGAGATCGATTATCATAAGGGAAGTAATGATGAAGTTTACTTAAATTTTTTTAAATTAACTTCACTTATTCGTGGAAGATTATTTCGAACGCCATTCCGTATCGATCGATCATAATAGGAGGCCAGAACTATTCCTTAGATTACGTTAATAGGATGTCAGTGCAGAATAGGCACTTATTGCATCGTCCCTGTTGACCACGATCATTGTTTCGTTGGAGCATGAAATCAGCTGCAGTATGTTCACGTTTGCGGCGTATATCCTCTGGACAACGTTCATGGCGAAGCCCGGTGTCGTAACTATTTCCGGAGGAGAGAAAATGTGGATGAGGCTCACGTTTCTCTCTATCAAAGCATCCTTCGGAATGTTCTTCGCCCTTGTCTCATCAACTATGTAGACAACCGAATCCGTCAGGAACGTTACGGAAAGGAAATCGATATCGATCTTCCGCCTAGATGTTATGACAGAAACCTTGTCCTGAAGTGTTACCTTGCTGCGCTTAAGAAGATCGTCCGTGGATTTCCTGTAATCTGACACCAGGCCATCCCTGATCATTTTCTGCAGCACGGATCGTATGGACAGCTGGTTCATGCCATCGTTCTCTTTGCTTATGAGTGCGGCCAGGCCGTTGAGATTGACTATGCCCGTGCTCAATGCCATGTATATCTCCGGCCTTTTCCTAAGGTATTCAAGCGTCTTCTCTTCTACGCTTCCCTTTAATTTTCTATCCATAATATGAAATATTAATAAGGAATATAAATTATTGCATATTGTCTAGAAAAACAGTATACTTTATGCTAATTTTCACAATATGAAGGAAAAATTGTTTATACATAATATAAATTGTTCGCCATGGACAAGGCGCTTCTTCTGTATTCAGGTGGACTTGATACATCGGTCATGATCAAATGGATCCAGGAAAATCTGTCGATGGATGTTGCTACGCTCACGCTCAACGTGGGCAACAGCGATCTGGTTGCCATAGAGGAAAAGGCAAGGATGCTCGGGGCTGATCCTGTCTTCGTCCACGATGCAAAGGATGAGTTTGCTGAAAAATTCATAGCGAAGTCAATAATGGCAAACGGGAGCTATGAAGGCTACCCGCTTTCAACAGCTCTCGCAAGGCCGCTTATGGCTGAAAAGGCGGTGAAATATGCACAGAAGATCGGTGCAAAATACATCGTTCATGGATCCACGGGAAGGGGCAACGATCAGGTCAGGTTTGAGGTATCCATCAGGGCCCTTGACCCGTCAATGCAGGTTCTTGTACCCGTACGCGAATGGAACATGATGCGAAAGGATGAGGTTGAGTATGCAAAAACGCACGGAATACCGGTAAAGCTCGATGGCAAGTACTCAATAGATGAGAATATATGGGGAAGGTCTGTTGAAGGCCCGGATCTTGAAGATATCGGCAAGGGCGTACCTGAGGATGTCTATGAATGGGTTGTGCCTCCATGGAAGGCTAATGCGGAACATACACTAAAAATTGCATTCGATGGTGGCATACCGAGTGAAATTGATGGTGAAAAAATGAAACTCGCGGATCTCATAGTTTTTCTTAACACCTTGGCAGGATCGAGCGGCATAGGCCTCATCGATCACATGGAGAACAGGGTTGTTGGCCTCAAGAGCCATGAGGTTTACGAATGCCCGGCAGCAACGGTGATCACCCATGCGCACAGGTATCTCGAATCGCTGATACTTAACAGGAACGAGGCCGAGGTCAAGATGAACATGGACTGGCAGTTCGCGAAGTTTGTCTACGGTGGGCTATGGCATGATCCTGTTATGAACGCTGTGAATGCGGCTGAGGCCGAATTCAACAGGGACATCAGCGGCGAGATCAAGATCAGGATGTCCCACGGCATAATGTACATAGAAGGTGCATGGGGGAACAGCTTCCTTTACAGCAAGGATCTGATCAACTACAGTTCAATGGCCTTTGATCAGAGGGCGTCCAAGGGCTTCATAGATATATACGGAAATGCCACGGTGCATTCTCACAACAGGAATCCGAAGATGGTAAAGGAGGTGCAGGGTTCTTCGGTCGAATTCTGATGTGCGGCTATGAAAGGTGAAGGGAATTGAAGCTTTGGTCGGGAGGGATCCAGAGGGATCAGAATGCGGATTCCACCGTGGCATTCGTAAAGCGGGACATTGAGGCTGAAATATACCTGATGAAGTACGAGATCCTATCGTTGATAGCCTATCATCTTGATCTGGCACAGAGGCGACTCATCACGGAGGCGGAATCAAAATGCATCATCAATTCGCTTATATCGCTTCTCCAGGACAGCCCGAAAATAGATCCTGAACAGGAGGATGCCCACACCGCTGTCGAAAACGCAGTCATTGAGAGGTGCGGGGATATGGGCCGCAATGTTCGCCTCTTCCTCTCCAGGAACGAACAGGTTCATGCCAACGTCCTTATGTTCACCATCGAAAGGTGCCACAGCATAATATCGATCCTGCTGGATTCCATCAAGGTACTGAAAGGCGCGGACTTGAAGGGCCTGCTGCCAGGTACAACGCACTTCATGCCTGCCATGCCTGTTACAGCGGCAACGTATTCAAACTACATAGAAAATTCGCTGGCTTTGGCCATCAGATCCATCGACAGATCGCTTGCTGATGCATCGGTCCTTCCGTATGGTTATGGATCTGGATACGGCAGCCCCAATTCTGGAAAATTGAAAGTCATGTCCGAGATGCTTGGGATCGGCCCAGTTTTGAAAAATCCGATGATTGCTTCATCCCTCTACCAGTTCACCATCATGCAGATCTCGAATTCCATCGCCGGCCTATCGATAACACTCTCTAGGATAGCCATGGATCTGATCGAATACTACAGGGATGGCTATGTATCGTTATCGGATGAATTCACCACGGGCAGCTCACTCATGCCAAACAAAAGAAATCCGGATTACCTTGAACTTCTGCAGGGTATGGCAGCTGTGTCCTCCTCGGTCGCGGTTATGTCGGCCATGGCGACGATGAACAAGACTTCTGGCTACCATCGCGACTTCCAGATGCTCAAGGATTCATACATCGACATGCTGAATTACATTGAGGAGGCCCTGTTGCGGCTTCCTGATCTATTTAAAGGCTTGAGATTTGAAATAACCGATCCGATGATGCTGCCGGGTTCAATATTTGCCACGGGCAACGCCTGGGAAGACTTCGCTAACACCCATGACTGGAAGCAGAGCTATGCTAACATCGGAAGAAAGATCAGGGAAAAACAAGATCTGAAACGCTACATGCCGGAGGATTACGTCGATATTGTGGAAATGCACTATCTGGAGGAGATAGAGAAAAAATACGGCGAAATCCTGAAAAAATGGGATTATCTCATTGAAAAAGCGGAGGCGTATATCAGCGAATGATCATGGCACGCTGAACGTGAACGTCTTTGAACCAGCGTAATCGGTATGCACTACGAAGAGGCTTCCCCCCATGTCATCCGGATTTCCGTTGGATGCAGACGAGACATACAGATCGCGCAGGCCGTTGCCCGCAAAGACGCATGACGTTATGTTCTGGGCCGGGAAAATTATCTCATCGATCTTCTTCTGCCTTTCCGGATCATGGATGGTTATCCTGTTGCCACCCCAGTGTGCAACCCACAGATTTCCATCCGCATCTATGGTCATGCCGTCTGGATTCCCAACCTCGTTCCTGAAGTCCACCGCCGTGCCCAGTCGCTCTATGTTCATCTTGCCATCGTATGAGTAAGCGTCCACCCTCCTCTTGGGCGTATCTATGTGGTAGAATACCTTCTTTTTTGTATTCCATGCTATTCCGTTTGATATGGTGAGGTTCTCGAGAATGCGCCTTATAGTCTTTCCCGTGAGCACGTACAGGGAACCTATGGGCCTCTTCTCCTCAAGATCCATCGTTCCTGCCACATAATTTCCGAAGGGATCGGCCTTGCCGTCGTTGAACCTCGTGGACTTCTGATCCTTCTCAACTTCGGTCAGGAGCGTATGCTTTCCAGCGTCATCTATGAGGTACAGGCCATGATCGACCGTTGCGGCCATCAGGTCGCGGTCGGTTGGAACGATGGATGAAATCATCCCTATGGATTGGAACGTCTTCATCTCAGAATTCTCGAGGCTTAGGTAGTGGAATTTCTTTCCTCTTATATCTACCCAGTAGACACGCTTTCTTCTCTCGTCATAGGTCGGGCCTTCACCAAGATCGTCGATCTTCCTGAAAAGAATCTCTGGCTCCATGCATACGTATTCCAGTGTGATATAAATTCATGCGCCTTCCCTCTTCCGGATCATTTGTGCGCACATCCACAGCATCACGGCGTGGATGAACGCGGAAAAACGTATACAATATCGCCATCCATCATCGTGTAGTCATCCGGTACCGGCTTCATGTTTACATACATACCTATCTCTATTGGCCGGACGAATGCACTGAACTGTTCGATCAGCTTTGAGCGAAGTTCCGCAAATGTAATGCCTTCTCCGATGCTAAAGGACGATTCATCAAAGCCTAGGGCAGAAGAAAAATGTGATAGAACCCTGATACGTATCCGCATACCCGGACATTCATTTCATCTCGATGACCTTTTCGCTGCCAGTGGTGTTCATCCAATCTATGACCCTGCGGAAATCGCTGAACTTGATGTCTGTCGCAAGCGAATTGGCGAAATGCCTGTAGTAGTATATGCGGGCAGCCATCTGCATCCCTGGGTTTCCTGTCTTTTCCGATACTGAAAACATGTAGGCCAGTGCAGACAGGTATCCGAACATGTTCAGTATGTCCTTAGCGAAGTATTCCATGTTTTCAGAATTCTTGTATGAAACCATCCTCTCACGCACAGAGTCAAAGGCCGCTTTAAGCATGGCGGCATTTTCCGATGAAAGGTTGTCCATGATGTTCCATACTAGCGCGAGGATCTTTTCGTCTATGCCTCTTTTCTGGACGATCTCCAGGAAATCAAGCGCTTGTATGTTGCTCGTCCCCTCCCAGAGGGATGTGACTATCGAATCCCTATGGAACTTTTCCACCGGGAACTCCTTAAGGAATCCCTTGCCCCCGAAAACCTCCATGGTATACCTGGTCACGTAGTCGCTGGACCATGACGCTATGTTCTTTGCCATGTGGGTAAATGCCCTGGCCATGTGGTACTGGTCATCGTAGGGAGGTTTGAGGTGAGACGCTTTGTTGAACATGTCAGCGGCGATCATCGAAAGCACCGTCGACGCCTCAACCTCCGATTCCATCTCCGCGAGATCCCTCAGCATCAGGGGATGGTCTATGATCGGCTTTCCAAAGGCTGTTCGCTTGTTTGCATAGAAATAAGCCTCCCAGAGTGCTTTTCTAGCTATGCCCATCGCCGCTATCGCATCGTCGATCCTGGAGACCTCAAGAATCTCAAGTGCGATGTATATGCCATTTTTCTCATCTCCAAGCAGATAACCCTCCGAATCCTTGAGCACGACCTCTCCTGTTGGTACCATGATGGTGCCGAGCTTGTCCTTGATCCTCCTTATCTCATAGTTCCTGGTACCATCCGATCTCAGCGTGGGAACGAAGAAAACCGATATTCCCTTTGCACCTGGCCTTGCACCCTCCATCCTTGCCGTGACGATAGCCCCATCCGCAAGGCCAGCGTTGCTGGCGAAATACTTGTTCTCACCGTTGAGTATGTACTTATCACCGGATCTGACTGCTGTTGTCTGGTTGGCACCAAGATCGCTCCCTCCCTGTATCTCTGTGTAATAGGTTGCACCGAGCCAGTGGTCGCTGTTCGCGTAATGATTTAGAAATTGCTGCAGCCTGGCATCGCCATACTTCCTGAGGCCATAGGCTGTCTGCCCAGTTAGCGTCAGAGTGCAGAAGAGGCCCGCATCCGATATAAGATATCCGGAGATGAAATGATACATCAGATCATTTTCGCTGGCTATCTTCGAGACCACACCCATGTCCAGAAGCCTGTCGATCATGTTCTGATGCGTCCTCGATATCCATATTCCGTCCGTGCGATTGTCCAGAATGCCCCACATCTGGAGGACCGGTTCTCCATAATGATCTATGAAGATCGAATCCTCGATCATCTCTTCGCTGACGTACCTTCCCATTTCCTGAAGTTTATCATCAATATCATAGCCGAGATAGTTTAGCACGTCCTGCAGTACGATGTCGTCCGAGAAATAATTCACACCCTTGCTCAGAAATATATTTGAAAAATCAAACTTCATAAGGAAAGATCCTGAAATTGCATATAAATGTTATTCGAAGGCGTGAGGTTTCCTATCGTCTTAACGATGCATAATAATTGATCAATATTTTGTATTCGGATTAAATATAGATATTAGAGGACAAACAATATATTGAATGATTACCAATGGTAATATATAAGTAGCGAAAGATTATATAATTGATAATAATTGACCTGTCTGATGTTATCATGGCAAAGTCCCTCAGAAGGAATGTACTGAACTTCAGGGAAGTTATGTTCCAAGGAATTGCTGCGTCTGCGCCAGCCGGGGCTGCGGTTGCAACCATGACTGGATCTGCGGCATTCGCGCTTGGATCGCTCCCACTTGCCGCCGCCGTTGCTTTCGTGATAGTCTTCCTTAACGCGCTGATCATCAGGAGAATATCCAACCATGTCGCTGGCCCAGGCGGATACTACGATTACATCAAGAGAGGTTTTGGATCAGGAGTCGGGTCCTTCTCTGGCTGGATCTATATACTATACCAAATAGCCGCGCTGGCATTCATTTCTCTCTCGATAGCAGTATTCGTACCAGCGCTGCTCAGCTACATCTATGGCATAACGGTTCCATCTTATCTATGGATACCCCTTCTGATAGCCTCAGCAGGCTTCGGTTATGTGATATCGTTCCTCGGGATCAAGGGCTCGCTGCGATATGTCTCCGTGATGGGATCGCTGGAGATAGCAGTCGTAGTATTCATCGGACTTTTCATCGTATTTAGCCATCCCTCAGCAAATACCGTCAGCGTGTTCACGCTGAAATACGACTCCTATGGAGTCAGTGGCATAGCGCTCGGAGTCCTGTTCATGTATACAGCTTTCTCTGGTTTCGGAGGAATGACACCGCTGGGCGAGGAGGCCAAGAACGCCAAGAAAATGATAGGAAATGCCGTGTTGCTTTCGTCCATAGTGCTAGGAGTCTTCTTCGTATTTGCTGCATATGCCTTCACAATAGGGTGGGGCCCAGCGAACATGGAGTCCTATGCGAACAACCTTGTTCCTGGCATAAAGCTTGCCCAGGTTGATATAGGGATATGGGCTGCAATACTCATAACGGTGTTCTATATCAATAGCATACTTACGGACAACGTTACTTTCAGCAACAGTGTAGCAAGAATAACGCTCTCCATGAGCCGGGATGGAATACTTCCATCTTCGCTTTCAAAGGTGCACGATACTAGGAGGACGCCTCATCTGGCGGGCCTCGTCATGGTGTCGGCTGCGGTCGTCATGGGTTTTCTCAGCGTTGAATTCCTCGGTCCGTTCGGCGGATTCCTATTCACAGGTGTTCTCTCAACGCTTGCTGCCCTTCTTGTCCATATGATAGCGAATCTATCGCTGCCTGCTATACTTAAAAAGAGCGATCAGCGGATAGGCGTATCGAACATAGCCCTGCCAGTGCTGGTAACGGGAATACTCGCCTACGTCTTTTACGGAACATTCATATCCATCTCGCTTCCAGTCATAACAGCGTCCGCTTCGTTTTGAGCCTGGGTGATATTCTCAATAATCTATTCATACCTGAAGGGGAGATCCGCCAAAATCACATGGTCAGAAGCGAACGAAGATAGAATGGAGGTCCCAGATGACTGAACCTCCTCATATTTTGTGAGCTACTCCTCAGCTGAAGCTTTGGATCTTCTTCCTGATTCAACAACACGCGACTAATACCATAATGGTTCGGGTATCCTGTTGGCGGTATCTCCATAGGCGTCAATTCGGACCGCACCGCCTCTACTGTTCGATGCCTGCATAGGCATTATAAATTTTTCTATTGGGAGACATTGTCAAAAATTAGTTGATTTTTATCTTTGTTGGAATAGCTCTTAGATCTTTTAATTGTTGATAAATACCATAGTTTTCCCCCTTTAAGAAGAGTTTTGATTAGAAAGGTAACCGGCACTGGTATATCCTATCAACTAAAAATTGACAATATCTATTGGGGGAAGTCCGTGTATTTCCTCCCTAAAGATCGGAGTTTTACTGCTTCCCCCAAACCTCTAACTTTCTTATAATGGATTGTTAGATTTCTGCATCTTTTAGCAAACGACGTTTCTCATAGTATCCCTTGGCTCCCCTTCATACTTAAACTTGATACTACCATGGCGTTGTACACAGTTACCTTCTATCTAAGTGCAGTATCGTAGTTACTGTTATCTGCGTTTCGGATCTTTTCACAGAACCGGATCTCCTGAAGAATGTGGGATTTCTGATCTATCTCCAACCTCAGAGAATATAATAGAGAATATATTAGACAGATAACTGAACCAAGTACAACAGTGCACCGGGTTTCTCTCTTAAAAGTCTATATAATAAATTGATATCTTTCGAATTGGATAAACAACATGGAACAGTCATTAGCCGAGTATTATAGACCAATTTTGAAGTGGGCTGGCGGAAAGAGGCAGTTGCTCCCAATTCTTCTTAAATATTCTCCAGCCAAATTCAACACATATTATGAGCCATTTATAGGAGGTGCTGCTCTGTTGATATCACTTTATTCACTGAACAAAATCAAAAGTGCTGTGGTTTCAGACACGAACAAAGATCTATATAACCTATACAAAACTATGAAGGAAAATCCATTAAAATTGATTGCCGCGCTTAAGGATCTAAAATTCAAAAATAATAGGGAAGACTATTATGAAGCAAGATCATTATTCAACTCAACCGAAGATCCAGTGAAAAGGTCTGCCCTTCTCATTTACCTCAACCGTCACGGTTATAACGGGCTTTATAGGGTCAACTCAGAAAATAAATTCAATGTTCCATTTGGCAGATACTCGAATCCAAGAATGCCATCTTCAGAGAATATAATGGCGTTTTCCAATATTCTAAAGTCATGCACCATATTGAATTTAGATTTTGAAATGGCAGTTTCACATGCAACTAGGGGTGATTTTGTGTATTTCGATCCACCGTATATGCCATTGAATAGGACCTCATACTTCACAGAGTACACAAATTCAGGATTCGATGAAAAGGATCAAGAGAGGCTCTTCAGGGTATATTATGAGCTCTCCAAAAGAGGCGTTTATGTGATGGAATCCAACTCAAGCACAGAATTCATTAAAGAACTATACAAAGATTTCTGCATTATCGAGGTCGATGCAAAAAGAAACATAAATTCAATAGGTAATAGGAGGAATGGAATAAAGGAACTGATTATAACGAATTATGATGTTTGATGATCGCGAAAACTCCGGTCCAAGAATATGAGAAGATTGAAATCAATGGAGGATGATATTTTACAATAGAATGCCTGCATCCATGAAAGGTTGGTCTTCATACAATACTGATCATTCGATAGCAGAAATTATGCGGATTCTGGATCAACTATCCTATTGCGGAGAATTTGAATGAAGATGATTCTGTTACAGTCTCAATAGCTGTGTTATTCATAAATACAATAATATGATCCAATTAATACGTTTCCTCGGCTATAGAATACTGTATGCGAAGATGAAACTAACAGATCATTCGCCTTGATTTTATCTTAAGCGTTTACAATTCATTTATATTTCAAAAGGTAGTTCACATTCGTGAAGCTGGCTAAAGGTAACGAATATCGAGAAGAAATAATGGAGATCCTTTCAGGCAGATCGTCCATAATCATAGATACGGATCCGATCAATGTCTACAATCAAGCCCATCCGCCTTTTTCGTTTCCCATACCAGCGAAGGACGTAATGTCCGTTGCATCAAGACCAGATTTGAGAAATGAAAACCTGATGGTCTTTTCATCCATCGAAGGAGATCTGGCTCTTCTAAAAAGCATGAATCTGCCTGCAAACGTAAAAATAGTGTACGATAACACGGACGGATCATGGGTCAGATATTACCCCTATGCATTTTACAGATCGATAAACGCCGAAGAACTATATGCCAAGATTGACGATTTCGTTGTATTGGATATACGAGAAGAGTTTGAACTCTTTTCCGGATTCATAGAAGGATCTGTGAATATACCATTTTCCAGTATAATGCAGGAACCGGTGGAACTTGACAAGAATAGAAAATACGCCGTTGTATGCGCTCACGGAAACAGGAGCCGTGTCGCTGTGGAGCTTCTCAGTTCCAAGGGAATCGAGGTCTATGACGTTCCAGGTGGCATGCAGAAATGGCTTGAGACAGGCCTCCCGGTTTCATATGAAGAAGATTAAGTCATATCTCGCGCCATCTGGCCTTTTTCAAGGCAATTATGAAAAATACCACATTGATCATTATGAGTATTACCCAGTCAACAATGAACGATGCTCCAGAAAGGTGCACAAACCCAATGGCACTCTGTACAAGCTCAGCACCATAGGTTGTTGGTGATGCATAGGCAGCATATCTGAATGGCATTGGAATATATGTTATCGGATAATAAACCGGTGGTATTGTCGATATAAGCGTCGAGATTATGCCTGAGAATGCCCAGCTCTGTATGATGTCATACGTTATTGTTGCGAGGGTAAAACCAAGCAGTATTGAGAATGAAAACATCAGTACCATTACCGCGACTATCTGAAATACGCCTACAACCGTTGTGTGTATATATATTGACGCGTGGACTCCGAGAACAGCTAGGGCAGGTATCGAATACACTATTTCTGATATGGCCATGCCGATGAGGTACACTGAGGCTGTTGTCGGAGAGCTCACCACCATATCCTGAAGCTTGAAGTCATTCTTCAGATGCGACAGATCCCCCTGGAGGCCTATGCCACTGGATATCATGGACATTATGAGTGCTCCGCCCACTGAAACCGAGAGAAGCCTGCCGTGGCTGGCCAGCGTAATTACAAGAAGGAAGGAAAGCGGCGATAGGAGCGTGTTGACCAGTGTTATGGGAAAATTCTTCATCGCGTATATCGCATTGACCAGTATGGATGCAGCCATCTGGCTAGTCCTGTACACTTTCCCCACCAGCTATTTCCTTCTTAGCTATGCTATAGTATATATCCTCAAGGGATACGGGATTTATTGAAAACCTGATGTTCCTATTTATCAGATCCCTCGCTATGACGTATGCCTCATTTTCATCGACGAAAATCCTGCTTCCCACCTTTATAACTGAACCATTATTTTCAATCTCGATGTTTCCGTTCTCTTTATCTACGAGGCTTATGCTGTACTTCTTCGGTACCATGGATCTTAGGTCGGACATGGTTCCTATGGCCTTCATTTCGCCCTGATCGAGTATGCCTATGCGATCCGATAATCTCTCGGCCTCTTCAAGATAGTGCGTAGTCAGGAATATGAACTTCTCCTTCTTCAGATCCGATAGAATATCCCACAGTTCTGATCTAGATATGGGATCAAGCCCTGTCGTTGGCTCATCCATGAACAGTATATCGGCATCCGATGCCACCAGCGCTGCGACCAGAACCTTCCTCTTCTGCCCGCCTGATAGCATCCTGTTCATTCTATCAGCAACGGAAGCTAATCCCAGATCCGCAAGCACCTCTTTTGCCCTGGCCTTCGCCTCGGAATACCTTATGCCCCTGTATAGAAGAAAGGTGGTGACCGTCTGCATCGGAGTCAGCCATGATATGGCTCTAGCCTCCTGTGGGATTATGGCTATCCTCCTTCGAATGCTATCAGGTTCTCTTATTATATCGATGTCGTCGATGAAAACCTTACCGGAGGTTGGCATGAGCTCGGTTGCAAGTATGCGCACAAGTGTGGTCTTGCCAGCACCATTTCTTCCTATCAGCGAGAAGACGCCATGCATCGGTATCTCGAAGGAAACGCTTCTAAGAGCGGTCTGCCCCTTCGCATAGGTCTTAGACACATCAATGCATTCAAAATATGAGGCCATAAAATCAGATACTTTATTCGTAAACTTAATTGCAAATTTATTCATAACTTTTTTTCTGAGGTTCAATCCAAAAATATAGAAAAATGAAAAGATAATTTTTCAAGTGATTCTTTTTATGAATATGCCTATCCCGTATGTCCTGAAATGCTAACTGTCTTCTTGTTCTCGCTTCCAATCATGAAGAAAGAGACTGAAGAGATTGCTACAGAAATAACTATGAGTGCCAGACCTATGGCTTCCAGTACCCAGTGGAGATTGATCACGTAGTAGATGAGACCAAAGCCGCCTATTACGGATCCGAAGAAGGTGAGATACGCCGAGATCAGCTTTATCCTGGCCGTAGGTGCGTATCTGTATACCAGTATTAGCGATCCAGCAATCAACGGCATCATGAAGAACGCATAGAGCAGGTGGCCATTCGTGTATGCCATATCGTAAAGATAGCCAGGCCCTCCGTTTGGTGGTACACCGGGTGTTGCAAAGCCGAAAAACGCCTCATTGAACTCTATGGCATAACCAACGCCCACCATAACCGCCATGGTTGCAAGCCAGACAAACAACTCTGCGAGTACAACGAGCCTGCTTTCACCATTCTTCTCTGATTTTGCCGCATAATAAAGACCAACGATGGATATCAGCGCACCCCATCCAACGATGCCCGTAAGGGTATCATCGTCTGCAAGACCGTCCATGCCTCCCGGACCGAATGCAAACAGCGTCGGAATGACATATGTGCCAAATGACGAAATTATATAAACATAGGTCATCGCAATGACACCTATGAGGCTTACAACCATTCCGGCATTTACGATGGTTCTCTTTGTGAAATCTAGCCTCTCATATCCAAATGAAATGGCGGCGACAGCCACTATGCCGCCCATAACAGCTGGCAGCATTTCATGAGAATGCGACGTTACAAGATTTCCAAGGAACGTCTGCAATCCTCCCCATGAATTGACCAGCGAATTGAAAAATGGAATGGATGAATATCCAAAGAGGTTTCCGTACTCATACACCATGCCCATAACGGCTGCTATCCCTGCTGATACTGTCGCTGCAAGTATAAGGAAATATGAGCCCCATATACTGTTAAACCTCTTCCTGTTCCTGAATGGGAACATGAGAACTCCGATGAGGAAAAGAACCGCGATAACTACCATCCAGATATCCCTGAGAGCCTGCAGCACGTAATCTGCATACTGAGTTGAAGCCGGATAGAAGAACGCCATTCCGAGTGCTGTCAATACAAGGATCGGTATGGTGCTCATGTTGATGGGCTTCTTTATAATGGCCGGCATATCAAGAAGTTCTGAAGTGTAAAGAATAAGGAGAAAAGCAAACGGTATCATCACTGTGTGGTAGAAATTCACCATGTCGAGTGTGAAATCTCCCAGCCTAAACCAGTTAACTCCCGGCAACAGTGGGCTTATTATAAGAAAGAAGGCTATGAAAGTTAACGTTATTCCTATGTTCAATCTCAGATTGTTCAAGTATGATAATATGCCTTTTTCGGATTTCATGTTTTTCACAATATAGATATCATTTATAAATATAAAAAATTTATGCTTATATGAATTATTTTAAGAAATAATGAGGCATAAATTGACTGATTTCGTTTTATTATTCTTATTTCACATCATAGATCCAGAAATTCTCGTCGAAGATTCCATAATAAGAACTTGTCACCATGCATCCAGTCTTCCTGCGAGCAATATCAAGAAGGATGGTATAACCGATCCGGATCGATGATGAAATAGTATATAGAACATATGCACATACCCATACCAATGGTTCAGATCAGCGAAGCGGAGTATCGCGTTCTAAGGGCTATCCAATCAAGAGGCGCAACGGCTATTGAATCAGAATTGTCAGTAGAAGGCCTTTCGGATCGAGAGATAGCAAGTGCCATTTCCTGGCTGGAGGTCAAGGGTCTATTGGATGTGGAACGCAGGGAGATAAAAACCTACGCACTTTCATCTGAGGGGAAGAGATACCTCAGAGAGGGCCTTCCAGAACTTGTACTCTACAGGAAGCTAAAGGAAAGAGGGGAGATGACGATGGATGAGATCAGGGATCTCATGCCAGACACCTACAGGATAGCGCTGGCCCAGCTCGCAAAATTCGGCATAACACCGAAGGAAGGTAAGCTTATCTACAGGAATTCAGGGATAGAAGCCGCAATAGAGGAAAGGCAGAGATTTCTGCAATCCATGGACCCGAAGAATACCGCCATGATAGATCATTTTAGGCATCGATCGGGTGTCATAGATGAAAAGATCCGGACTGAACGTATTGTCAGGTTAAATGATTCGGCATATGAGGCCATAGCTGAATTCGGCGGCGAAGGCCTGATCGGATCGCTGGATCCATCCATTATAGCATCTGGGGAATGGAAGACGAAGAATTTCAGGAAGTATGACCTGAATTCTCCTTCCTCGGTTATACGGTCATCACTCAAGCATCCCATGACTTATCTGATCGAAGAGATAAGAGAGATCTTTTTGAATATGGGTTTCACGGAGATGGGCGGCCATTACATAGAATCGACTCTCTGGGACATGGATTCGCTCTTCATTCCGCAGGATCATCCTGCCAGAGATATGCAGGACACTTTTTATGTGGAAGCGGACAGCTTCGATATCGATCATCCCGAAATATCAAAGAAAATAAGAAAGATACATGAAAAGGGCTTTGATGGATACTCAGGCTGGGGATACAGATGGTCAGATGCAGAAGCTAGAAAGCTTGTGCTGAGGACACATACAACGGTTAGCACAGCAAGGTATCTCTATGAAAACAATGAACCTCCACAGGCAATATTCTCCGTGGAAAAGGTGTTCAGGCACGAGAGTGTTGACTGGAAGCATCTCGCAGAATTTTACCAGATAGAGGGCGCAGTTTACAGCAAAGATGTCAGTGTATCCACTCTGAAGTGGATACTGAGAGATTTTTACGCCAAGCTCGGGTTTAATGACATAAAGCTCATTCCATCTTACTACCCATATACTGAGCCGAGTCTCGATGTTGTTGTGCGCGTGAATGGAAAAGAGGTGGAACTCGGCGGATCGGGTCTCTTCAGACCAGAGGTTCTGAAGATCCTCGGCCTGAAAGCTCCCGTTATGGCATGGGGGATGGGGCTTGAACGCCTAGCCATGATGTATTACGGCCTAACGGACGTAAGGGATCTCTACAACACCGATTTCGAATTCCTGTCGTCGTTCCGATTCAATATATCCAGAAATGGCAGGAACAATTATGGCAAGGCATGATCATATACTTCAACACCGTCAATTGAAGGTGAAATTTTTCAATTATTTGCAAAGTGAAAAATTTTATAAATAGAAAAATGATAATTTTTAAAATTGTGACAGTTTTGATATCGCCAAAGATCATCGGATTACCGACATTACC